>Ga0228535_1000136_pt1 | contig 236030 bp, 241 predicted proteins | sample SJ1metagenome_FD_168457 | JGI IMG/M metagenome (GOLD analysis project Ga0228535, IMG submission 168457) | Enriched culture of PCE-dechlorinating microbial communities from Ithaca, New York, USA - SJ1 | ecosystem: Engineered > Modeled > Simulated communities (microbial... > Unclassified...
GGATGGCCAGCATCCTTTTTGCAAGCTCCGCACCGGTCATGTTCGGCATGGTCATGTCTGTGATAACAAGGTCGAAGTCGCCGTGTCTCGCCCGAAATAACTCCAGGGCCTCGATACTGCTCGTCCTTGTCGTGACCTGGTATCCGAGGGAGCGGAGCATCCGTTCGCCAAGGTCCACCAGCATCGCCTCATCGTCCACGAAAAGGACACGTTCAAGGCCGCCATGGACCTCCTCGACGGATTCTTTGCTCTCTGTTCCCGAGGATTCGGCCAGAGGCAGATAAACATCGATTTTTGTTCCGCTGCCGGGTTCACTGGCGATGTCGATGGCCCCATTGTAACTTTTAACGATCCCGTAGACGACAGCCATGCCCAGTCCCGTACCCTCTCCCAGCTGCTTGGTGGTAAAAAAAGGCTCGAAGATCCGGTCCATGATTGCGGGATTGATGCCATGGCCGGTATCCCGGACCGTCAGTTTCGCATACCATCCGGATTGCAACCGATGGGCAAGGAAAGTCCGCTCCTGATCGATATGCTCATGGGATAAAGAAACTTTCAGAATTCCTCCCGTGTCCCTCATGGCATGGGCGGCATTTGTGCACAAATTCATCAGGATTTGATGGACCTGGGTCGGATCGGCAAGCACGACGTAAGGCTTTGTTTCGATTTCCTGACGAATCTCGATGGTTGAGGGGATAGTGGAACGCAACAGCTTGATGCCTTCCTTAACGATCGGACTAAGCTGAAGGGGCTTCCTTTCCACTTCCCGCGTCCGGCTGAAGGCGAGGATCTGGTGCACCAGGCTTTTGGCCCTCTCAGAGGCCTTGAGGACCTGATTCAGGCATTCAACTCGAGTTTCGCGGTCTTCCTCTATTTTCGTAAGCTCCGCATAGCCGATCATTGCCGTGAGGATGTTGTTGAAATCATGGGCGATGCCGCCTGCCAGCGTTCCGATGGCCTCCATCTTCTGAGCCTGAAAGAGTTGCGACTCAAGCCGTTTTCTGTCCTCTTCTGTCTTCTTGCGTTCGGTCATATCCTGAAAGAATGAGACGATAGCCGGCCCGTCATCCAGCTGTATGCCCATGGATTGCCCCAACAACGGGCATGTGGTCCCGTCTTTCCTGAGACCGCTGAATTCAAAAGTATCCGGAAGGGGCTCGCCGCAGCTGCGTCGGGCAATACGATCCTCGATGTATGCCCTGGATTCCGGAGCAACGCGCCCGAGTTGAGATGTGCCGACAAGGTCCGACATGTGATCGTATCCGAACATCCGAAGACAGGCTGTGTTCAAATAGATCGTGATTCCGTCGCGCGCGATCGTGATGCCATAAGGACTTGCCTCAAAAAGTGTTCTGAAGCGGTTTTCACTTTGTCTGAGAGCAAACTGTGCACGCTTGCGCTCGCTGATGTCTCTGCTGACTCCCATGATTCCCACGAGCCTGCCTTGCGAATCCCGCAGAGAGCTCATGGTCACTTCCGCATGTATGGTCGATCCGTTTTTGCAGTACTCTTCTATCTCCGTTGTCCGGTGCCGGGACGGACTGGAGCCAGGCAGTTGCTCGCGGGACAACTCCTCCGCCAATGCAGCTTTCATCCTCTCGAAGGATTCTGGGGTCAGGACATCCTCCAGCCGAAGGGACATCCATTCCTCCGCCGTCCAGCCCTGCCTTTTCTCGACGGAAGGGCTGATGAAGGTGAAGTTCAGATTCATGTCCATCGACCAGATGATATCGGAGGAATTCTCGGCGAGAATGCGGTACTTCTCCTCGCTCGCTTTCAACGCCTGCTGGCTTCTCCTGAGCTCTTCGTAGCTCTGGCGAATATCCTCGTCATATGCGACCAGTTGCTGGTATGCAGCGCTCAGCTCCTCGTGATTCCTCCGCAGTTCCTGCTCTGCCCGTTTGCGCGCTGTGATATCGACGTTCGTACCCTCGAAATGCAGGATGTTCCCCTCATGATTCCGGACCGCGCGAATGTTCATGGACACCCAGAACAAGGTCCCATCCTTTCTTCGCATTTCGACTTCGAAACCATTCTGTTTTCCCCATAGCTCAAGCATCCGGAGCAAATGCCTGCGGTCATCCGGGTTTGCGTACAGGTCGTGAGCAAGAGCCACTATTGAATCCATCATCTCCTGCGGGGAGTCAAATCCTGCCATGCTGGCCAGTGCTGGGTTTGCGCTTAATAATTTCCCATCGGGTGACGTCTGAAAAATCCCCTCGGCGGCATTTTCGAAAATGTCTCGGTATTTCATCTCGCTTTGCCGCAGGGCTTGTTCCGTCTGTTTGCGCTCCGTGATATCGATAATAGTGCCTTCGTAGTGTCTGATACGTCCGGCAGAATCCCGCTGTATATCTGTGTGATCCGATACCCAGAGAACATTGCCCTCTTTTGTGATAATCCGGTATTCCTGATCGAAGTGGTCTATTCCTTCGGCTGAATGCTGTTGAACCTCTGTGGATACCCTCGCTAGGTCTTCCGAATATATGATCGAGGCGTAGGGAATGATGCCCTTGAGAAAATCTTCCGGCGCATAGCCTAGCCGGGTTACATTCCTGGATACGTATTCGACCGGCAAACCTTCGTCCGCCTTCCAGCGAAAGAGAACGACAGGACTGTTTTCCACAACCACATTGGCTTTTTGAAGAGCGCGATATATTCTCTGGCGGGATATGATGGTAATGCTGAGGAATACCACCAAGGTGGTCAGGATGGAAACCACGATAACCGTTGCCCATACAATACCCTTGTGCTGATCATAAAACGAATCGGGACGATTGACGACCTTGGTACTTGCGGGAAGAGACGATAATGGGATATTGAATCGTACCAACTGCCGGTAATCGACCATATAGTGGTTGGCGGCGGAAGGATTGACGACAGAGAGGTTGTCGGCGCTCTCGCCGTTGAGAACACGCAGCGCCATCTCTGCGGCCAGCTCACCCTGGCGATAGCCGCTGATCAATTTGCCTCCCACGATTCCATGCCCCAGGTAAACATCCCAAAGGGAATAGACGGGAACAGGGCTGTATTGGACTACAAACCTGGTCGTTTCCCCGTACATCAGTTGACGGCCCGTTTCATCTGTGATCAGGCCGATGAGAAGCACAACCGATCCCTTCCCCAGTTTTTCCAATCGGACTCTCAACTCAGAAGCGGGCAGGTCATCCCAGAATGTCACTTTGAGTTCAGAGGGTAAATGAGGAAGCTTTGCCATAAAACTATCTCGATTATATTTATCTGCCGGCACACTCGTTCGACAGACGACGATTATTTCACGGGTTCCGGGCTGAAGCTGGAGAGCCATGTCGATTGTCTCGACGACCGAGATGTCCTCAGCAACACCGGTAATTCCATGATATTTTGAAATGAGGGATGGCTGAAAGTCATTGATGCCGCAGAACACGAAAGGAGTGTTGGGGAAAAGCTGATCACGTTTCTCCAGAATGAATTCAAGGGCGGCATTATCTGAAACCATCACCAGACTTGGGGTCGTTCCCTTCAGCTTCGAGACAAGAAATTCACGAATCCGGTTTGCACGTTCGGCATCCGTGTATCGCCGGGCATCGAGATACTCGGCGCTCATTTGAATTTCCTGATTGCTGCGACCGAAGGTATCTCGTATTCCGTTCATTACAGAATCGGTCCAGCTAAGGCCTGAATGATAGGAATGGATGATGAGAACCTGGCGGCTGGGAGCAGCGGTCTCCGCCTGGATAGGTCGGATTGCAAGGAGGACCAACAGCCCTGTCAGCAAAATCCTTAGCAGTCTGGCATGCGTATACATAGGCATTCTCAAAGAGTTCTTGCGACTTCCTGCTGCAGTTATCGATCTCTTATTATCGAGCAGCATGGGTTGACGAGAATGGCCCCGGGAGGACGAAATGAATTGCTCAGATAGAGGAAAGGGCGAAGATTAAGGTACTGATTTGATAGAAAGATAAGCAAAATTCATGCCGTGCGGGGTCGGGAATCGGGGCTTCCGTTTGGGTGAGCAGATGAATCAGGTCGCATGATATATTGTGGCAGCCATCGTGGGGGGTAATATCGAGGAAAGCGCTATTGTGTTCTTGTCGGAGCTTTTCGCTCCGTCTGTGCCAATGGGCTCGTCGTTGGCAAGAAATTCTATCAGTTTAGAAAACGACACGTCTTCCATCTAGAGGACATTAGATTGGAAGAAGATCTCGGCCGTTCAATCAAGCAGTTCAACCTACAGGCAAAAGAATGGCGTGACTGGGCGCAGATCGCCATGTCGATGAAGGTCTATGACAGGGTGATGAGTTCCATGCAGTTTGGCACGAGGGCCGTAGAGGAGATCGAGGATCAACTATGGGGCGGTGATCCTCCTACCGAAGAAGGCGCGAAAATCATCACGCTCTGGGCCTTCTACAACGTGTTGACCTGGTACATCACACATCGAATCGCCTCGTTGAATCGACGAGTCGAGATGGACCACATGCTTCGGTTGGCAATGAAGTGCTTTCACTAATGAATGTATGAAATCAGCGGGAATCCAATCATAACCTCTGGAAAAGAGTTGCCGGATGGAATAGGCTGTCAATTCATCGCACCAGACTGAATTCATCATCGCAAATCCTGAGAATATGACACCAAGCTCATAAACGTGGAATGGGGTGTACAGGCTATGCCGGCCGCGAATTGGTTGTACCTACAGGGTTGTACGTCACAGGCTGCAGCAGGGAGCGATAAAATGGAAGAGACTAATCATAAGTGGATTTTCCCGCCGGCATTAAGAAATTGTATGTTTCAGTTCACATCACTTTATAACAGCCTCTATAAGGTCGCTGATAGGCGAAAGCCTCTCATGATTGTCGGTGATAGGGGTGTCGGTAAATCTGCCTTTGTTGATCTCTTCGTAACCCACTTCAAAGCCGATAATCCCGGCAAGAAAATAAAGCGCCTCAATATTGCTTCCATTTCTGAAAACCTCCTAGTCTCAGAATTATTCGGCCACGTAAAGGGAGCATTCACGAATGCAGATAAAAATAAAAAAGGGCATCTTACGACACTTGGTGACGGTGGTCTCCTCATCCTGGAAGAGATAGGAGATATAAACAAAGAGACACAGGCCAAACTCCTAACTGTCATAGAGGATGGAGAATATTATGCTGTTGGTGAAACCTCAAAGATCACGAAAGCCAAGAACATTCAGATTTTAGGGACGACCAACAAGGCCCGAACCGATTTTCGTGAGGATTTTTATGACCGTTTCTTTCGTTTCAGAATCCCGCCTATTCATCAGCACCGTGAAGATATTCTCTACTATATTGGATATTATTATCCTGAACTGCTCAATCAATTAACCCCTGGCGAAGTTTTATGTCTTATTGGATATAACTGGCCTGGAAACGTAAGAGAGATTGAAAACGCTTGCGACCAAATCAGATGGAGGCAACGCATCATCTTCGATACGTCTCAAAGGGAGGGGAGTACGATCATCGAGCCTTTAGTTGGCGGGATGCTAAACCCGGCAATGTCTAATCCTTTGCCCCACAAAGTGGCATTTGAGTCAAGAGAACAAATTAGTAAGTATTTCAATCAATGGGGAATATTAAAAAAAATCTAACTCTCACTAGCATTGAAACTGATTTAGACCTAGAGCGATTCGTGAACTGGATATTTGAAGTAGATTGGTCTCAATTACAAGAGTTTCAAAAAAAATTAGAAAAATTTTATGTGGGAATTCCGTTGTGGGGTAATATGCGTAAGATACCACCTGGCAAGCTTCAGAATATTTACTCGAAGAGGAATGAAAGAAGATATACAAGCAGCTATTTTAGCTTGATCTGTCGACAGCACAGATTGCCTAAAGATGTGTCTACTACAATTCAAAATGGAGAAGATGTTCCCGCCTTCGATTATGCTTGGTCAGGATTTCTGGAGTTTTGCAGGATTACAAGACAGATACCAACTGCTAATCGCGATCTGCTTCATGTGCCTGATCATTTACGTGAGAAGGGGTTAACTTCTCACACAGAGAATCTAGACATTTTTTCTATGACGGAAGATAATCTCCTCCGAACCTATTACGCCGGATTACTGAAGAGATCGAAGACCAAAGCCGAGGCTGCTCGAAGGGCGGGACTTCATCGGAGTACATTCGAAGATACTATAAAAAGATACGGATTATCGTAAACATGTTCCGGTATGCCGGAAGTATTCTCTAAAATCGTGCTCGTGATTAAACATTGAAATTAAGTCGAACATAAGTAAATTAGACATCATTATAGGCGGTTACGTTCACTCGTGACCGCCTTTTTGTTTGTGGCATGTTCCTTGACTATGCATAACGGTGGATAACAGCGAAGGAGGTGCTCAAGATGGAAGAAAACAAATCATTTGTTAGGCCACACATAACGCCGCGAGAGGCAGCACAACTCTCCTGTTATACCGAGGGTTCTCTTGCAAACTTGAGGCATCATAAGAAAGGGTGCCCATATTTCAAAAGAGGGTCCAAGGTGCTCTACGACCGTGAACAATTCCTGGCTTGGTGTCGTGCAAACCCCGTGAAGACCATCGAATAGAATTATGGTGATCAACATGACGTTGGCTCCGAACCATCGACAAGACCTGGAAAAATCGGGCCTCTCCGAGGAGACCATCAAGGCGGCCGGCATCAAATCTGTATCACCGGGTTCCATCAACAAAAAGCTCGGTTTCAATTATCCGGGCCTCGAAAGCTGCTATGAAATACCCTACCATGGATGCGAGGGCTTCTCCCGCTTCCGGGTCTTCTATACTGACGGGAAGCAGGGAGCGAAGTATCTCCAGAGAAAGGGATCTCTTAATCACCTGTACCTCCCTCCGACGTCTCGAGCCTACCTGTCCGATGTTGTAATCCCTGTGTATCTAGTTGAGGGTGAGAAGAAAGCCTTGAAGGGTGTCCAGGAAGGACTCCCCTGTATAGGCCTCTCAGGTCTATGGAATTGGAGCAACGGAAGGGGTGAACTCATCTCTGACTTTGATCTCCTGCACCTCCAGGGGCGCCAGGTCTACATTGTCCCGGATAACGATTGGAAGACCCCGAAGGTTCACGGATACAAAGGCAAGGGAAGCAATCTCGAGGAGGCAGTCCGCAGGCTTTCGGAGAAGCTCATCGAACGCGGGGCAAGCGTGAGTATCATTCAGTTGCCTGTTGGCCCTCTCAAGGGCTTGGATGACTACCTCTGCCATCACTCCATCGAAGACTTCAAGGCCCTACCCGTGATCAACATGCTTTCCTCGGCGCCTGAGATCCTCGAGCTTCTTGAGACCTGGGATTACATTCGGGGATGCGAGATCAAGATAGAGTGGATCGTGGATAGGCTCATCCCGAAGGGTGCCATCATTGTCTTTTTCGGGAAGGGCGGCATCGGGAAGACGTGGGTTTCGATGGACCTGGCCCGATGCATCGGTGACGGTCTTCCCTACCTCGGGCTACAGACCATACAATCCCCGGTTGTATTCATCGACTTCGAGAATCCCCTGGCCGTCTTGAATGAGAGAACCCGGAAACTCGGAGAGTGCCAGAATGTTTATTTCTGGAGAGCGAACAATCCGAAGCTGACTGCTCCCCGTCTCGACTCAAAGGAATGGGATGTGTACAAGAAGCTCCCCACCGGAGCCGTACTTATCTTCGACACGCTCCGGGCCTCTCAGAGCCGAGATGAGAATGCCTCGAATGAGATGGGTCTCATCATGGGTCGCCTGAAGGAACTTCGGGACATGGGCTTCACCGTTATTCTCCTCCACCACACGGCCAAGAATAACGATCACGTAGCGAAGGGCTCCACTGCCATTGTGGACCTTGCCGACCATATCCTCGGCCTTACCCTTGTCCGAAAGAAGAAAGACGGTTCCGAGGAAATCCTGGATGATAACGCTGAAGAAGAAGGGGCGTTCTATAGATTCGGAGTGAGAGAGAAGACCCGATTCGAACCCTACCACCTATATCTGACCCTCGACCCCGAGCGGGGCTTTAACTTGGCTCCAGACCCTGAGGAGGAGTCCCTTGAAGCCATGTTCAAGCTACTCGAGCAACGGGGTGAACTAAACAAGACCTCTTTTATGAATCTCTGCAAAAGGGAGCTAGGTCTGGGGGAAAGGAAGTTCGGCTCCCTCTTCCAGAAGGGGCGAGGGAGGTTCTGGACGGCTGAGAGACAGCGTGCAAACAACGCCGTTTTGGTTAAGTCCAACCGGTTACGACGTTCCGACACCCCATATAGTACGTCAGAACGTCAGACCGAAAATCTTGGGCAGACAGATGTCCAGCCCCCAAAAGATAACGAATGCCTAAAAATCGAATGGTTTAGACGTTCTGAAGAAGATATGTGCAGAACGTCAAAACCGGATACTAGCATCCCGGTCTTTGAAGAGGTGGTTTCGACATGACCTATGAAGCCGTCCAGACGATCAAGCTGAGACGCCCTGACGGGATCCTGCAGGAGGTGCAACCGGGGCAGAGGTTCGAGCTCAGAAACCCCGGAACAGCATCTAGGCTCATCGTTGAGGGAAAGATAGAGATTGTCGAGAAGTCCATCACCGAAAATCGTCGTCGATCCATGGAAATAATCATGGACGCTATTATTCGTACAGCTAGGGACAATGCCCAGCTGACCGGCAGATGGAGACAAACGACGGCCATGGATGAGATCGAGCATGGTGTCCATGAAAACTATCTAGGGGTTCTGACAGGAAGGGCCAATCTCGCGGATTACCGCAATGGTGTTGACAAATGGCTGCGGGTAGGAACCAGAGGGGTAAGTAATACGGTTACACTATGGTTACACCCAGAAAAAAAGATATAGCAGATCAGGGACTTGTAAAGGGGCGGGGGATTGGCTATCCCCTGTCCTTTAGCGAGAAAAACAGGAAATCGGCCGGCTAAATGCCTTGCCGGGGGCCCGGCCCCTGAATGGCGCCGACCATGAGCACATCGATGCAGCGAGAACCAAGGAATCCACATCCGAACAAGCGGCTCTTCACACTCAAGGAAGCCGCTGTCTACCTGGGCCGCACTGAATGGGGCATGCGCGATCTGATCTGGTCCGGCCAGGTCCCGGTCGTTCGTAATCAAGGGGGAAGGAAGATATTCATCGACGTGCTGGATATGGATGCCTTCATCAATAAACAGAAGGACCGCTACACGTAATAATAGTTGACATCAATGCAACTGTTGTGGTAGTAGAAGCCCATGGTGAGAAATCGTCTGAGAGAGATTCTGAACAGGGAGAAGGTAACGGCATACCGGCTCTCCAAGGACCTGAAGATCGACAAGGGTCTTCTGTCCAGATTCTTTCATGGGGAATCCAACATCTCCTGGAAGAACATGGAGCGGATCGCTGATTACCTGGGCTATGACATCACCTTTGTCAAGCGCAAGCGCTCCCGGAAAGGAGATGAGTGATCATGGGATCTATCTACAGACGAAAACGCACGTACTGGGTCAAATACTACAAGAACGGAAAACCGTATTACGAGTCCACCCACAGTGACAAGATGGAGGTGGCCGAAAGGCTGCTGAAGCTCAGGGAAGGGGAGATCGCTCTTGGGAAACTGCCCGGAGTGATCTTCGACCGCGTCAGTTTCGACGACCTCGCAAAAGACTACCTGGCTGAGTATCGGGTCAACCGGAAGAAGACCGTCGCCAAGGCGGAACGATGCGTCGAGTATCTGCAGACAGAGTTCGGCGGGGCGAAGGTTACGAGCATTACCACGGCAGAAATCAGGCGCTACATTCAGAAGCGCCTCGACGAAGGCCGTGCAAATGCCACGATCAACCGGGAACTGTCGGCACTCAAGCGCATGTTCAACTTGGGATTTCGGGCGACGCCACCCCGGGTCGCGCAGGTGCCCTACATCCCGATGCTCAAGGAGAACAACACCCGGAGGGGGTTCTTCGAGCACAAGCATTACCTGGCGCTTATGAAGACCCTGCCGGAGCATCTCAGGCCCCTCGTCACGTTTGCATACCTGACGGGCTGGAGGAAGCAGGAGATCCTCTCGCTGAGATGGGACCAGGTGGATCTGCAGGAAGGGACGGTGCGGTTGGAGCCGGGCGAAACGAAGAATGACGAGGCCCGGACGATTTACCTCGAACCTGTGCTCCTGGAGCTGCTCAAGGGTCTGCACAGGAAGAGAGTGGTAGGCCGCTCATTCGTCTTCCTCAAGGACGGGGAAGGGATGAACGATCTCCGGAAATCTTGGGAGTCAGCCTGCAAAAGGGCCGGCATCCCCGGAATGCTCTTCCACGACCTGCGCAGGACGGCTGTTCGGAACATGGTGAGGGCCGGTATTCCTGAGCGGGTGGCGATGACCATATCGGGTCACAAGACGCGGTCGGTCTTTGACCGGTATAACATCGTGTCCCCGGAGGACCTGAAGGCAGCTGCCATAAAGCGGCAAGAGTACTGGGGAAATCAGGCGCCACGGTTACAAAACAGTTACACTTTGCCTAAAAAGTGGGCAAAATCAAAAAGGGCTACGAACCTTAGGCTCGTAACCCTTTGATTTCATGGTGCCGGAGGACGGAATCGAACCGTCACGCCCCCAGGGGGCGGGGGATTTTGAGTCCCCTGCGTCTACCAGTTTCACCACTCCGGCGTGTGGGTTCCGATTATAGATTCGGGGCCTTCAAAGTCAAGAAAATTGTATTTGACAACGCCAAGATGCGTGTGCTAAACGGATACCTCTTTTGAACGGGGCTGTAGCTCAGTTGGGAGAGCGCTTGAATGGCATTCAAGAGGCCAGGGGTTCGACTCCCCTCAGCTCCACCAGGATAACAACCGTATTTCACCGATACGTTGGCCGCCTCGGCGGCCTTTTTTTTCATGGGGGTCCGACCCCCGTTGCCCGAGGCCGCGGCGCCGGCGTACCTTTCCCTTGCCCCGACGAGGAGGTATCCCATGAACGCGGCCGGTAAGCAGAAGAAACCCACCCGGGAAACCCCGCCCCTCACCCCCGAACGAATCGATGCCCTCGATGCCATCCAGCGGCGCGTCGTGTGGCTCGCCAGCCGCATGATCGACTACGCCAACCACGTGCGGCCCAACCCCGAGGGGACGAAGATCGGGGGCCACCAGGCCTCCTCCACGTCCATCACCTCGATCCTGACGGCCCTGTACTTCCACTGGCTCAAGCCGGGCGACCGGGTCGCCGTCAAGCCCCAGTCCTCGCCCGCCTTCCACGCCGTGCAGTACCTACTGGGGCGGCTGCCCCGACCGTACATGACGCAACTGCGCGCCTACGGGGGCCTTCAGCCCTATCCCAGCCGGACGAAGGACCCCGATGCGGTCGACTTCTCGACGGGCTCCGTGGGACTCGGCGCCGTGGCCCCGGCCTTCGCCGCCGCCGTCTACCGCTACGCCGGGGCGCACTTCGGGCCGCTGCCCGAGCGGCGCTTCGTGGCCCTCATGGGCGACGCCGAGCTGGACGAGGGCAGCGTCTGGGAGGCCCTCCTGGACGACTCCCTGCAGGGGCTCGGCAACCTGCTGTGGATCGTGGATCTCAACCGCCAGAGCCTCGATCGGGTCGTGCCCGGCATCCGGGCCGCCCGCCTCAAGCGGCTCTTCGAAGACCTGGGCTGGCAGGTCATCGAGGCGAAATACGGGCGGAAGCTCCATGCGCTCTTCGCGCAGCCGGGGGGCGAGACCCTGCGCCGCCGCATCGACCGGATGGCCAACGAGGAGTACCAGGCCCTGATCCGCCAGGACGGGGCGCAGATCCGCCGCAGCCTGCTGGGGGAGAAAGGGCAGGGCCGGGACGACCTGGAACGTCTGCTGGCGGGCATCCCCGATGCCGAGATGCCGGCGCTTCTCTCCAACCTGGGCGGGCACGACATGGAGGAACTGATCGCGAAGCTCGCCGAGGTCGACGACCGGCGGCCCACAATCCTCTTTGCCTACACGATCAAGGGCTGGGGCCTTCCCCTGGCGGGCCATCCCCTCAACCACGCCCAGCTGATGAGCCCGGAGCAGATCGAGGGGCTGCGGGCCGCCTACGGCATCCCCGCGGGCGACGACTGGCCGCTCTTCGATGCGGGCTCCCCCGAGGGGAAGCTCTGCGCCGAGAGGGCCGGTGTGCTCTACGGAGGGGACGGGAACCCCTCCGTCTCGCTGGCGCCGGAGGATGTCCCCGTTGATGTCCGCCTGCCTTCCCCGCCCCTGACGAGCACCCAGGATGCCTTCGGGCGTCTGCTCATCCAGCTTGCCGACGTGCCCGCGGTGGCCCGGCACATTGTGACGACCTCCCCCGATGTCTCCATCTCGACGAACCTGGCGGGCTGGATCAACAAGACCGGTGTCTTCTCCCCCCGCGAGGAGAAGGATTACGAGGACGCCGAGGTCTACCGTCTGCTCAAGTGGCATCGCTCGCCCCAGGGGCGGCATATCGAGCTGGGCATCTCGGAGATGAACCTCTTTATGATGCTTTCCATGATGGGGCTCTCGAAGGAGATCTCCGGCGTGCATCTCGTCCCCGTCGGGACCGTCTACGATCCCTTCGTCTGCCGCGGCCTCGACGCGTTGATCTACGGCCTGTACACGGGCTCGAAGTTCATCTTTGCCGGGACCCCTTCCGGCGTGACCCTGTCGCCCGAGGGGGGCTCGCACCAGTCGACGGTGACGCCGTCGCTGGGGACGGAGCTCCCCAACCTCGACTACTGGGAGCCCTGCTTCGCCGCGGAGCTCAAGTGGATCTTCCTGGAAGCGATCCGGCAGTGCTGCGACCGGGCCGCGGGCCGCTCGACCTACCTTCGCCTCTCCACGAGGCCCGTCGACCAGGGGCTGATGAACGGGGCCCTGAAGCGGCTGGGGGAGGATGCGCTGCGGGCCCAGGTGCTGGCGGGGGCCTGCCGCCTGCGCGACTGGCGCGACGGGGGGATGACGGACGCCTCTGCGCCGCTGGTGATCCTCGCCGCGGCGGGCACGCTGGTCCCGGAGGCCATGGCGGCTGCCGAGATTCTGGAGCGGGAAGGGGCGCGCATCAACGTGCTCGGCGTCTCGAGCCCCCGGCGGCTCTACGAGCAGTGGCAGGCGGGACGGGTGCGGCGGTTCGAGGGACGGGCAAGGCAGGGTCTTTTCGAGGAGCTGATCCCGCCGGCCGAGCGAAACGCCCCGATCGTGACCGTCCAGGACGGGGCATCGCACTCTCTGGCGTGGCTGGGGAGCGTTTTCGGCGTGCGGGCCGCGAGCCTGGGGGTGGACCGCTTCGGTCAGACGGGGAGCCGGGCCGAGCTCTACGGGGTTTTCGGGATCGACGCCGCGGGCATCGCCGAAGCGGCCTTCTCGGTGCTGGAGGCCTGAGGGCGCCGGGGCGTGCGGAGGACAACAAGAAACCCCCGTGGAGGGAGCCAGCGGGGGTTTCTTGTACTACTGAGGACTCGTTGCTGAACGGGAGAGAAAATCAAGGCACCTGGTTCTCGAGGATGCCCTCGAGAATGTCCTTCTCGATCTCCTGCATGAGTTTTAAGGATTCGTACTTTTCCGCTTTCTTGCCGGCCTTGCCGGTCGGTTCCGCCGTTCTCGTCATGGTGTTGCTCCTTTTGCTTCGCTGTGTTTCTCGGGGTGTTCTTCCTCGCGCCTTCGAACGCCTTCACGGCGCAGCGCCTCTACATATCGATTCCAGTCTTCGTCGCTGATGTGGGTCTTCCTGGGCTTTTTCGTCGACTGAGCCACCGATACCTCCCCGTTCGAGTGTCGCAGCCTGGGTCAACCTGGGTGCCGCCGATCCCGCTTCCTTTCTCCATCCGTCCGCGGGCGGGGTAGAGCCCCGCCCGCGACCGAATGTCAAGGAGATAGTCAGTGACGTGTTGCAGAAGACGACATGACTGACTAGGAATCTGCGGGCTTCTATGCGTCAGGGACGGATCGGGCCGCACATCGGGTCGTTCCAGTACTTCCCGACGAGCATCCTGTCCTTGCCCTTTTGCGCGTCCTTTTTCGTTTCGCTCCGCTTCATGGCGATGCTTCCTCTATTCTGCGGTTAGCGGAAAATGGCCAGCCCCTTGTTCGGGTAGTAGGACCGGCTGGCCGGGTCACCGGGGATCCGCGCGGTCCGCTCGCTTGTCAGGGAGACCTGGGGGGTCATGTCCGTCTTGGCTCTCGTCGACATCCTGCCTGTCATGGTTCGCGCCTTTCCTGTCGGGATCCGTTTCTCGCTTGGTTCGATGCCACCCTAACGGAAATGCACCCCGAAGAAAATCGGAGCGTGTCTGAAAGTGGGATCAGACAAGCATTGAGCAAACGCTCAGACAGGGGCTGAGGGCCGTATCAGAGTCCGTCTGATGGGGCGCGGAACGGCCTCGGGAAGGGCCGGGCGGGGGCCGCCGCCGGTGCGCGAGGCGCGTCGGGGTCCTCTCCGGGGCGCAGTCCCCGGATCGGGAAGCAATTGACAATGCGCGCCAATCGTATTAAACGGTTCGACAACGACGGGGTTACGGGAAGGCAGCCATGGCCCGCGCAAAATCCAGGGAACAACTGATCCTCGAGCTGGCGGACCTGCGCAAGCAGATCGACGAGATGAAGCGCTCCGAGACGGACTGCCTCTTCGAGGAAGGCCTCTACCGGAGCCTGGAGCGGTCGTCCCGAGCCGGCATCTACGTCCTGCAGGACGGGAAGTTCCGGTTCGTCAACGAACACGCCGCCCGCTACTGGGGCTACAACCGCAACGAGCTCATCGGGAAGGAGTCCATGAGCCTCGTGCACCCCGATCACCGGGAGCGGGTCCGGAAGAACGCGATCGCCATGCTCAAGGGCAAGCGCTCCCATCCCTACGAGTTCATGACGATCGGCAAGAGCGGGGATCTTCGCTGGATCGCCGAGACGGTCACCCCCATCCACTACCGGCGCAAGCGGGCCGTTCTCGGAAACTCCATGGACGTCACCCGGCAGGTCCAGGCCCGGACCAAGCTGGCCGAGCTCGAGGCCCTCGAGGCCTCGATCCTGGACGCCATCCCGCACGCCGTCATCGGCCTGCGCAACCGCCGGATCATCTTCGCCAACAACGGCGTCGAGAGCGTCTTCGGCCGCAAGGCCTCCGAGCTCATCGGCCGCTCCACGCGCCTGCTCTACCCCACCGAGGAGGGGTTCCGGGAGATGGCCAAGGTCCTCTACTCGAACCTGGAGCGCCAGCGCACCTTCAGCTTCGAGTTTACCTGCCGGCGCCGCGACGGAAGCCCCTTCGAGGCCCTGATCAGCGCCTCCCGCATCGGCGACACCCTGCAGGAGAAGCGCATCGTCATCGTCTACGAGGACATCACGGACCGCCGGCGCGCCGAGGAGTCCTACAAGCTCTTCGCCTCGAGTTCCCAGGCCGGCGTCTACGTCGTCCAGGACGGCATGTTCCAGTACGTCAACCACCACGCCGCCGCCTACGCGGGCTACAGCGCCGAGGAGCTCGCGGGCATGAACTCCATGGGTCTCGTGCACCCCGAGGACCGGGTGAAGGTCCGCAAGCAGGCCCGCGAGATGCTCCGCGGCAAGCGCATCTCGCCCCACGAGTTCCGCATCGTCACCAAGGACGGGCGGATCCGGTGGATCATGGAGACGGTGGCCTTCATCCCCTACCGGGGCTCGAGGGCCGTCCTCGGCAACTCCATGGACATCACGGAGACCATCGAGGGCCGCAACCGCCTGGAGGCCCTGGAGGCCCTGGAAGCCTCGATCCTGGAGGCCATCCCGCACGCCGTCATCGGCCTGCAGGACCGCCGGATCATCTTCGCCAACGACGGGGTCCAGACCGTGTTCGGCTGGGACGCCCTGGACCTCATCGGCAAGAGCGTCCGCGTCTTCTACCGCTCCGACGCCGATTTCGAGGAGATCGCGCGGATCCTCTACAGCGCCCTGGAGAAGCACCGGACCTTCAAAATGGAGTTTACGTGCCGGCGCAAGGACGGCACCGACGTGGACTGCATGATCACCGCCTCCCGGATCGGCGAGAGCCTCAAGGAGGGCAACATCGTCATCACCTACCAGGACATCACGGACCTCAACCGCGCCAAGACGGAGGTGGAGCAGTCGCGGGAGAGGCTGCGCAACCTCTCGGCCCACCTCGAGTCGGCCCGGGAGAAGGAGCGCACCCGCATCGCCCGGGACCTGCACGACGAGCTGGGGCAGCTGCTGACGGCCCTCAACACGGACCTCGTGCTGCTCATGAACAGCGTGCCGCCCGGGCAGGACGACCTGATGAAGAAGGCCGAGGACTCGGTGAACCTCGTCGAGATGACCATGCAGACCGTCAAGCGGATCTACATGGACCTGCGGCCCGGGATGCTCGACCACCTGGGGCTCGCGGTGGCGATCGACTGGCTCGCCCAGGATTTCCAGAAGCGCACGGGCATCAAGTGCAGCGTCTCCATCGACCCGGCGGAGCTGCAGCTGGACGCCGACCTCTCCTTTTCCATCTACCGGATCGTCCAGGAGACGTTCACGAACATCTCGCGCCACGCCGAGGCGAGCCGGGTGACCGTCAGCCTCCGGCAGTCGCCGGACCGGGTCGAACTGGTCGTCCGGGACAACGGCAAGGGGATCACGCAGGAGCAGCTCGCGAAGCCGAACTCCTACGGCCTGCTGGGCATCCGGGAGCGGGCCTACCACTGGCGCGGCGAGGCCCTCATCACGGGGCGCAAGGGCCACGGGACGACGGTCATGGTCAGCATACCACTCATGGAGAAAGGGAAGGGCAATGAAAAAGATCCGCATCCTGATCGCCGATGATCACCCCATCGTCCGCGAGGGTTACAAGAAGATTCTCATGAGCCAGCCCGACATGGATGTCACCGGCGAGGCCGGCAACGGCCAGGAGGTCCTCGATCTAATCCAGAAGAAGGACTTCGACCTGATCCTGCTGGACATCTCCATGCCCGGCCGCAGCGGGCTCGAGATCCTCAAGGAGCTCAAAGGCCAGAAGCCGCACCTGCCCGTCATGATCCTGAGCATCTACCCCGAGGAGCAGTACGCCGTGCGGGCCTTCCGCGACGGCGCCTCGGGCTACCTCACCAAGGCCAGCACGCCCAAGGAACTCATCTCGGCCATCCGCAAGGTCTCCCAGGGCGGCCGCTACGTCACCGAGGCCCTGGCCGAGAAGCTCACCTACTTCCTGCACGGCGACGTGGAGAAGGCCCCCCACGAGAAACTCTCGGACCGCGAGTACCAGGTCATGCTCCTCATCGCCTCGGGCAAGACGGTGACCCAGATCGCCGAGGAGCTGTGCCTGAGCGTCAAGACGATCAGCACCTACCGGCGGCACATCCTGGAGAAGATGCAGTTCACCACGAACGCCGAGATCACCATGTACGCCATCCAGAACAAGCTGCTGGGCTAGAAAGACCTTCTATCAGACCTGCTCTGATGTCCGTCCCGGTTTTCGTCCTAGCCCGTAACCCGGCAATGTCCTAGGCGCAATTCAGAGCGGCGCCGATTGCCGAAACCGTGCCGTTGCCGTAGAGTGGCTTCCACAAAAGACAGCCACATCGAAGGAGTCGTGCCATGACGAGAAAAGAGATCAGCAGAAAAGACCGCAAACGGGAACTGGTCACCCGCGAACTGCTCAACGGCCGGAACTGGGTGGACCCCATGTGCGGCCCCATGGACATCCCGGGCGGCAAGCGGTAACTCGCAGACCGGAAAAGAGGGTCACAGCGAAGGCGGGGATTTCGGTCCCCGCCTTTTTTTTGCGCGTCGCCCCGGCCGCTAGCTTTTGCGGATCAGCTCTGTCAGGCACGGCACGAGCTGTTTCTTCCGCGACAGGACGCCCTTGAGCAGGAAGACGTTCTCGTCCACCTTCGGGTAGCGGATCCGGGCGAGAAAGACCGGGTCGCCCTTCACGAACAGCGTGCTGTCGAGCTCCGTGATGTCCGTCACCATGAGCGCCGTGAAGAGGTGGCCGGTTGCGGCCTGCTGCCGGGCAAGCCCCTCGAGAATGTCGTCGCGGCGGTCCAGGATCTCCGTCATGCTCGTCACCTCCACCTGGCTCACCGTGAAGGCGTTCTTGCCCTCCCCGAAGTGCTTCATGTCCAGCGCGAGGATCTCGTCGACGGGCCTGCGCGCCACCAGCGAGGCCGCCGCCATGATCTCCTTCCCGAACGCGTCGACGGGCAGGTCCGTGAGAGTCGAGAGGTACTCGGCCGTCCGCCGGTCCGTCTCCGTCGTCGTGGCCGAGCGCAGGATGATCGTGTCGGAGAGGATGCCGGCGAGCAGAAGCGAGGCGATGGGCTTGCGCATGGGGACCCGGCAGTCCTGGTAGAGGCCCGCGATGATCGTGGAGGTGGCCCCCACGGGCTTGTTGATGAACGTGATGGGGGTGCTGGTGTGCAGGTTGCCCAGGCGGTGGTGATCGATGATCTCGAGGATGCGGTAGTGCTCGGCGCCGTCCACGGCCTGGGACAGCTCGTTGTGATCCAGCAGGATGAGGTCGATGTCGGGCTCCCGCATCAGGTCGCTCTGGGAGAGAACGCCCGCGACGAAGCCCCCGGCGTCGACGACGGGCAGCGACCGCGAGACGGACGCCAGGAGGCGCTCCTTGACGGCCCCGATGTAATCCCCCTCCTTCACCGGCTTGAGCGAACGGTCGCCCGTGTGCGCCACGGGCGACGAGTACAGGGCAAGCCACGACGAGGTCGAGGTATCGTAGGGGGAGATCAGGACGGAGACGCCGAGCGACTCGGCCTTCTGCTTGAGCTCGCGGCGGACGGGCTTGCCGCCCGTGACGATCAGCACCCGCACCTTTCGCTCGACGACGCAGTCCTGCACGTTTTCCCGGTTACCGACCAGCACGATCGTGTTGGACGGCGGCATGGCCTCGATGTGCTCCCGGAAGGCGTCGAACTCGTAGGCCGCCACGGCGATCTGGGCCTGGAAGACCGCGTCGGCGTCGAAGGCGGTTACGGGCTGGGCCCCGAGGGTCTTCACGAGAAGCGAAACGGACGTGGAGAAGACGCCCTTGCGGTCCGGGTCGATCTTCCGGAGCATGTTCTGGGCGAAGGCGTTGAAGTGCAGGATCGAGTCGAGCCGCCCGCCCTCGCCGACGATGGGGAGCATCTTGAAGTTGCCCTTGTTGAGGGTCTCGAGGGCCTGCCACAGCGGCATGTCATGGGGGACCGTCACGGCCCCGCGGCTCATGTGGTTTCGCACCTTGGGGATCAGCTCGCCCACGAACTCGGGCGCGGGCTCGCCGAAACGCTCCAGGACGTACTCCGTCTGCAGATTGAGGTTCCCGCACCGTGCGGCGAAGCAGTTCGCGTGGCCCTGGGCCCGTTTCAGCTCGGCGTAGGCAACGGCCGAGACGATGGAGTCCGTGTCGGGGTTGCGGTGGCCGAAGACGAGGATCTTCTTTTCTCTGGTCATGGAGTGCCCGATCGTGAAGGATTTCGCGTCAGCGCCTGTCACGTTCATGCTAGAGTGTACGCCCGCCGGATTCAAGTGCCTTTTTCCTCCCTCGATCGATGCGGCGATGAGGAGGGGCGTGGCAGGTATCTTGCACACTTGAGGGAATCGTGCTAAAGCACAACTCGGAACTTTCAGGCCCGATGAAGATGAACGCTCGCCCTCTGTCATTCGCGCTCCGGTTGTTCGCGGCCCTCGTTGCCGCCTCGGCGTTGTTTTCCCTGCCGGCCGCCCTCGCCGTCGCTTCCGCGGACTCCACCCCCTCGCCTGTCGCGTCTTTTTCGCAGGCATCCCCCCCGCCGGCGGGACCGGCGGACCGCATCATCATCGAGAAATCCAAGCGAACCCTGACGCTCTTCAGGCAGGAACAGGAAATCAAATCCTACAAGATCGCCCTAGGGCGAGACCCCGTCGGCCCCAAGGTGCAGCAGGGCGACAACAAGACCCCCGAAGGCGTCTACTTCATCGACTACAAGGTCCGAAACAGCGTCTACCACCGGGCCCTCCATCTCTCCTACCCCAATCCGGACGACGTGGAGAGGGCGAGGACGCTGGGGGTCCCGCCCGGGGGCAGCATCATGATCCACGGCATGAAGGAGGACAAGCTCTGGATGGGCGACGTGCAGTATCTCTTCAACTGGACCAACGGCTGCATCGCCCTGACCAACCGCGAGATGGAAGAGCTCTGGGATCTCGTGTCCGTCTGGACGCCGGTGGAGATCAGGCCGTGATGGGGAAGAAGGTAAGAGGGTGAGAGGGTAAGAAGGTGAGAAAAAAAGGCGGCGCCGGTGAGACCGGGGCCGCCTTTCTGTTGCCCTCTGCCGGGGCATTCGCACCGGCAATCGGTCGTGCTACTTCTTCATCGACTTCATGAAGATCGCCTCGGACTTCTTCGCGTTGTCCTCGGCCAGCTTTGCAGCCGCTTCCGCCCGGGCTGCCGCATCTTCGGCCTTCTTCGCAGCCTCGCCGGCCTGCGCGGCCTGGCGGGAAGCGTCCGCGACGCCCGCCTTGGCGGCGGCGGCGTCTCTGGAGGCCTGGTCGGCCTTCATCTGGGCCTGGTCCACTTTCGACGACAGCTCGTTGAGCCTCGCGTTGACCTTGTCCAGGTCGCCCGTCGTGGCGCAGCCCGTGAAGAGCGCTGCAACAAAGATCAGCACCGTTACCATGACAAAACGTGACTTCATCCCTAATACCTCCTTTGATATAAGATTTAAAGGTTTTGCCCCCTCATGATCTGCTACGCGATGGCTTCTTCCCGTCACCTCCCTTCGGCAGGGCGCCCACCGGGACGGGGACGCCGTTTTTCGCCTCCACGGCTTCGTCGATTTTTTCCCAGTTCACGTGTTCCTCGATCCCCTGCTTCTTCGCGACAAGGCGGGCCTGCCGTTCCATGTCCTCGATGAACCCGTAGGGGTCCTCGTGGACCTCCACGAAGATCACGTTGCCGCGAAACCCGAACTTGACGGGTTCGTAGAGGATCTCCACCGTCGTCCCCTTCGGGACGTCGGGATAGAGCTTCTTGATGTCCTCCGGGTAGAGCCGGATGCAGCCGTTGCTGAGGATGCGGCCCACGCTCCAGGGGTTGTCCGTTCCGTGGATGCCGTATCCCCGGGCGGAGAGTCCCAGCCAGAACCGGCCGATCGGGTTGTCCGGACCGGCGGGCATGATCTTCGTCTTGTACTTGTGCCGCAGCTTGGGGGGGATGTTCCACTCGGGGTCTTCCTCTTTCTCGACGACCCGGTAGGTCCCAAGCGGCGTCTGGGTCTCCTCTTCCCCCACCGTGACCGGGAAGGTGCTGACGGTGCCCCGCTTGGCGTGAAAGCGGTAGAGACGCATCTCCGGCACGTTGACCACGATGGCCCGGTGCTTCGTGGGCGGGACGATCCAGAGCGCGGGAATCTGGATCCGGCTCCCCTCCTCGAGCAGCCAGGGGTCCTGGTCGGGATGGAAGGCCTTCAGTTCCGAAAACCCGAGACCGTATTTTCTCGCGATGTCAAGGAGCGTTTCGCCGGGCAGCACTGTGTGCACGATCATCCGGCCGATGACGGTGCTCGCCCTGGACGGGTCTTTGGCTGCCGGTGCGTAGCGGTGTTCGGTCTGCGCGAGGGAGAGATCGAGGCCCGCAAGGAACAGCAGAACCGCGATAATGAGTGTCTTGACCCGCATGGTTGATCGGTTTTGTCTCTTCGTACCGGCCGTCAAAGGGCAAATGGTGCAACGCGTTCAACAATTTACACCCTTTAAACCGATCAATACAAGGATTTTTTCAGCCCGCTTTTACCTCGTCAACCGCTCTTCCCCGCTCCCTGTTTTCCGATCTGCGCAGGCCTGATTCCCGAAGAGGATCATGGATCGTTCGCAGGACATGTGCCGCGGTCAGGCGCACCGCTACTCCCTCTCGTAGGGCAGCCCCAGCGCTTCCGGCGCTCCGGTGCGCTTGCGCCGGTTCCAGGCCGTGAAGAGGACGAGGACGGCGATGGTGAACAGGTAGGGGAGCATCTTGAGGAAGAAGGGCGAGACGACGGCGCCCAGGATCTGGATGCGGAACCCCAGCGCCTCGATGCCTCCGAAGAGCCAGGCGCCCGCCAGGGCCCGCAACGGGCTCCAGACGGCGAAGATCACGAGCGCCAGGGCGATCCAGCCGCGTCCGGCCGTCATGTTCTCCACCCAGCAGGGCGCGTAGAACAGAGACAGGTACGCTCCCCCGAGACCCGCCAGCATCCCCCCCGCGATGATGCAGCCGTAGCGGACCCTGTAGACGCCGACCCCCATGGCGTCGGCCGTGGCCGGGTTTTCGCCGACGGCGCGCAGGTGCAGCCCCGGCCTCGTCCGGTGGATCCAGAACCACGTCAGCGGAACGAGGAGGTACGAGGCGTAGACGAGCGGGTCATTGCGGAACAGCACGGGCCCCAGAAAGGGGATCTCCGCAAGGCCGGGGATCGGCAGGGGTACGGGATTGACCGGCAGCGGGACCCCGATGAGGTGCTTGCCCAGGTAACTGCTCACGCCCGTGCCGAACAGGGCGAGGGCCAGGCCGCTGATGATCTGGTTGACGCGCAGGGTGACCGTCATGAAGGCGTGAATGGCGGCGAGGGCCCCCCCGGCAAGCATGGCCGCCACGACGCCCGCGCCGGGGCTCTTCGTCTCCACGGCGGCGAGAAACCCGCAGACGGCCCCCGCGAGCATCATCCCTTCGACGCCGAGGTTGAGTACCCCCGAGCGCTCGCAGAGGATTTCCCCCAGGGCGGCGTACAGCAGCGGCGTGCCGGCGCCGACGGCCGCGGCGAGAAGGGCGGTGAGGGCGGCCATCTCCATCTCAGCGCACCTCCCTCATGCGGCCGCGCAGAGCGACCCGGTACTGGCCGAAAAATTCCGCCGCAAGCCAGAAGAAAAGCATGGACCCCTGGAGCATGTTCACCGCCGCCGCGGGGACCCCGATGAACTGGACCGCGTAGCCGCCCACCAGGAGCCCGCCGAAGAGGAAGGACATGACGAGAATCCCCGCCGGGCTCAGCTTCGCGAGCCAGGCCACGATGATGGCCGAATAGCCGTAACCCGGCGACAGGCCGTACTGGAGACGGCCGGTGATGGCCGAGACTTCCGTCATGCCCGCCAGGCCCGCCAGCGCCCCGCCGACGGCCATGGCGACGAGAACGTGGCGCGCGATGCCGATCCCGGCGTAGGTTGCCACGGCGGGGCTTGCGCCGACGAGGCGCAGTTCGTAGCCCCACTTCGTCTTGCGCAGCGCGACGGTGAGGGCGGCGGCCGCCGCGAGCGCGAGCAGCAGGCCCGCGTGGATCCGCGTGTCGCCGAAGGCGGGCAGGCGGGCCGCCTCGGAGAAGGCCGGGGAGAGGGGGAAGTTGAAGCCGGCCGGGTCCTTCCAGGGGCCGTGGATCAGGTACTCCGAGAAGAAGACGGCCACATAGTTGAGCATGAGCGTCGTGAGGATCTCGTTTGCGCCGACCCACGCCCGGGGCACGGCGGACAGGAGCGCCCAGAGCGCGCCCGCGGCCATCCCGGCCGCCGCCATCGCGGGCAGCACGGCGGCGCCGGGGGCGCCGGGGAAGGACAGGGCGACCCAGGTGGCGGTCGTTGCGCCGGCGTAGAGCTGCCCCTCGGCGCCGATGTTCCAGAGGTTCATCCGGAAGGCCACGGCGATCCCCAGGGCGCACAGGGCGATCGGGATGGCCTTGACGAGCGTTTCCGAGAGGCCGTAGGCGTCCCCGAAGGCGCCGCGCCACATGCCCTCGTAGACGGCCAGGGGGTCGAACCCCGAGAGCTTCAGGAACAGGGCGCCGAAAACGAGCGCCGTCAGCACGGCCAGCGCCGGCGAGACGATGCGGGCAAGCGTGGAGCGTTTCGGGCGCCGTTCAATCACGAACATGGACCATTTCTCCGCAAGAATCCGTTCTCATTTCCGCTCTTCCGCTCTTCTTCACTTCCTCACTTCGTCTGCGATCGTCCATGGCGGCGCATGCGGGACGGGACCGTCGAGTCCTTTCAGGCAGGGCCGCGCGTGCGCACGCCCCCCATCATCAGGCCGATGCGCTCGAGGTCCGCCCCGGCGCAGGGGAAGACCCCCAGGATTTCCCCCTCGTAGAGGACGGCGATGCGGTCCGAAAGGGCCATGATCTCGTCGAGGTCCCCCGAGATGAGCAGCACGGCGGCGCCGGCCTGCCTCTGCTCGCGCAGGATGGCGTGGATGTGGTCCGTGGCCGCCACGTCGAGCCCGCGCGTGGGGTGCGCCGCCACGACGAGCTTAGGCCTCGACGCCGTTTCCCTCGCGAGCAGGACGCGCTGGGCGTTGCCCCCGGAGAGGCTCGCCACGGGGGTGTCGAGCGAAGGCGTCTTGACCCGGAATGCCTCGGCGAGCCTGCGCGACCACGCGAGTATGCGCGCGCGCCGCAGGAAGGGGCCCGACGAGAGCTCCGGGCCCCCGTAGGCCTTCATGATCAGGTTTTCGGCGACGCTCATGCCGACCGCCAGCCCCGTCCCGAGACGGTCCTCGGGGATGTAGCCCACGCCTGCGGCGATGGCGTGGGCAGGTTCCCGGTTGGCCACCTCGACGCCCGCTACCCGGATGGAACCCGCGGAAACCCTACGCAGGCCGGCGATCGCCTCGGCCAGCTCCCGCTGCCCGTTTCCCGCCACGCCGGCGATGCCGAGGATCTCCCCGGCCCGGATCTCGAGAGAAAGGCCGCGCAGGGCCCTCTCGCCGCGATCCCCTTCGGCCTCGAGATCGAGGGCCTCGAGGACCAAGGGGCCCGGCCCGCCGGTCCCCGCCGCGCACGCCGGCGCTTCGTGCTCGCGGCCCATCATGAGCGAGGCCAGCTCGCCGGGCGAGGTGCCGGCCTTCTCCACGGTCGCCGCGTGGCGGCCGTGGCGCATGACCGTGACGCGGTCGGCGATGTCCATGACCTCGGAGAGCTTGTGGGTGATGAAGACGATTGCCTTTCCCGCGGCGGCCATCTCCCGCATCACGCGGAAGAGATCGCTCACTTCCCGTGGGGTGAGGACGGCCGTGGGTTCGTCCATGATCAGGACGCCGGCGCCGCGCCAGAGGGCTTTGACGATCTCGACGCGCTGCTGCTCCCCGACGGAGAGTTGCCAGATGCGGGCCCGCGGGTCGACGGGGAGGCCCTGTTCGCGGGAGAAGGCGCCGACCGCATCCTCGAGGGGGCGGCGGGCGATGAGGAAACGGGGTTCCCGCATGCCGAGGGTGACGTTCTCGGCCACGGAGAACCCCTGCACGAGCTTGAAGCGCTGGTGCACCATCCCAATGCCCAGCGCGATGGCCTGGCCCGGCGAGCGGATCTCGGCGATGCGGCCCCCGATGCGGATCTCCCCCGCGTCGGGGCGGTAGAGGCCCGCCAGGATGTTCATGAGGGTCGTCTTGCCGGCGCCGTTTTCCCCCAGCAGGGCGTGGACCTCCCCCGCGCGAAGCTCGAGGGAGGCCCCGTCATTGGCCACGACACCGGGGAACGCCTTCCGGATGCCGCGCATCTCAACCAGCGGCGGTTGCATCGAGCCGGGCCTCCAGGCTTACTTTTTCGGCAGGGAACCCTCGACGCCCTCGACGAACCAGTTGAAGCTCAGCATCTCCGCATCCGACAGCGTCTTGCCCGCGGGGACGATCCCCTTGCCCGTGTTGTCCTTCACGGGGCCTGCGAAGGGGTGGAGCCTGCCGCGGACGATGTCCCGCTTCTTCGCGTTGACGAGCTTGACCACGTCGGCGGGCACGGCCTTGTTGAAGGGCGCCAGGTCGACGATGCCGTCCGCCATGGGCCCCCAGTACTGCCCGGTCTTCCAGGTGCCGTCCATGGCTGCCTTGACCCGCTTGACGTAGTAGGGGCCCCAGTTCCAGACGGGCCCGGTCAGCACGGCCTTGGGCGCGAACTGCATCATCGGCGAGTTGTAGCTGATGCCGTACTTGCCGCGCTCCTCGGCGGCCTGCATGGGCCCCGGCGTGTCTTGGTGCTGGGCAATCACGTCGCAGCCAGCGTCGAGCAGGGCCTTGGCCGCTTCCTTTTCCGAGGCGGGGTTGTACCAGGTGTTCGTCCAGACGACGCGGACCTTCGCCCCGGGGTTGACGGAGCGCGCGCCCATCGTGAAGGCGTTGATCCCGCGGATGACCTCCGGGATCGGGTGGGCCGCCACGTAGCCGATGAGGCTGGATTTCGTCATCTTGCCCGCCACGATGCCCGAAAGGTAGCGCGCCTCGTAAATCCGGCCGAAGTAGGTGGAGGCGTTGGGTGCCGTCTTGAATCCCGAGCAGTGTTCGAAGCGGACGTCGGGGAATCTCTTGGCCACGTTGATGACGGCGTCCATGTAGCCGAAGCTCGTGGCGAAGATCACCTTGTAGCCGTCGCGGGCGAACTGGGTGAGAATGCGCTCCGCGTCGGCCCCCTCGGGCACGGACTCGACGAAGGCGGTCTTGACGCCGGGGAGGTTCTTCTCGAGGTACTTGCGCCCCTGGTCGTGGGAAAAGGACCAGCCCGCGTCGCCCACGGGCCCGACGTAGATGAACGCCACCTTGACGGGCTGATTCTGCGCCGCGGCGGATGCGGGCGCGGCCAAGGCCAGGCAAAACGCCGCTGCCAGAACGACGAGAAGTCGAACGACGGATATTGCGTGCTTCATGCCCCCACCTCCTGACTGGTTTTTCGGGAGATGGATTCTACCAGATATCCCCGCTCGTGGGTATGAAAAAGCAGGCCCCGCGTTGCGGCGCCCGGCAATTTTGTGTTTGCCCATCGGCGGGGGATGTCCTAGAATGGAATCGTTGCCATCGACGTCCCGCCGGGGTGAGCCCATGACCAAGAGAGTCGTACTTGCCGTTCTTCTTTCCGTCATCCTCTCCGGGTGCACCTCCGTCCTGTCGAACCGGATCGTGCAGGAAGACGAGAAGATCCCCTTCCCGGAGCTGCTGCAGAAGCCCGATCGGTTCCGGGGGGCCGTGGTCATCCTGGGCGGCCAGATCGTAGAGACCGTGACGAGGGAGAAGGAGACCTGGGTGCAGGTCCTCCAGCTCCCTCTGGGAGCGCAGCAGGCGCCGGACATCACGGCGCCCTCACAGGGCCGCTTCCTCGTGGTCTACCCCCGCTTCGTGGATCCCCTAATCTATGAGAAGGGACGGAAGATCACCGTGGGCGGAGTTGTCGAGGGAGGCCGGGTGATCACGATCGGCGGCAGGCCCTACACAGTCCCCTCGCTGCTCGAGAGGGAGACATACCTCTGGAGAGCCGAAGACTACTACGCCGGACCCGGGTCGCCCCCGGCGGTCCAGTTCGGCATCGGATTCGGGATATGGCGGTAAAGAGAGCCATCGGCGTGATTCTCTGTGTCGTCCTGACCGGCCTCGCAGCCTGCGCGCCGGTTTCGCAGGAAATCCGCCGGGAGGCGGAAGCCAGCCCGCCCTTTGCCGACATCCAGAAGGACCCCGACAGGTTCAAGGGCACCGTCATCGTCTGGGGCGGCGTGATCGTCGAGACGACGAACCTCGAGGGATCGACGGCCCTCAAGGTCATGCAGACGGCCCTGGATTTCCAGAAGCGCCCGGAGGATCTCGACCGTTCCGAGGGCCGGTTCATCATCGTCGTCGACCGGTTTCTCGACCCGGATCTGTTCAAGAAAGGACGGGAGGTCACCGTGGGCGGCGAAATCACCGGCCGCGAGACGCACCCCATCGGCGAGGTCCGCTACGTCTACCCCGTGGTCCGGGCCAGGGAGCTGAAGCTCTGGGAGCAGAGGGTACCGTACCCCCCCTACTACTACGACCCCTGGTACTGGGGGCCTCCCTACCCGTGGCGCCCCTGGGGCCCCTGGGGCCGGCCGTACGGGTGGTGAAAAACAGGTGAAAGGAGGAGAGACGATGTCTGAGTTGTCCGAACGACCCGCCATGGGATGGCTGCCCGACTACCCGGACTTCAGGGACTACACGGCGCAGACGAAGACCATCCTTCCCCTGATGAAGAAGGTGAGGGGGGCCGACGAGGGCAGGAAGAAACCCAGGCTGCCGGCGAGCTGCGACCTCCGCGCCTGGTGCTCGCCCGTGGAGGACCAGGGCAAGATCGGGTCGTGCACGGCCCAGGCCGGCGCGGGCATGGTGGAGTACTTCGAGAGGCGCGCCACGGGGAAGCACGTGGAGGCTTCGCGCCTTTTCCTCTACAAGGTGACCCGCAATCTGCTGCACTGGACGGGCGACACCGGCGCGTTCCTGAGAACCGCCATGGGGGCCCTGGTGCTCTTCGGCGTGCCGCCCGAGGAATACTGGCCCTACAAGGCCGAGGATTTCGACAAGGAGCCTCCGGCCTTCTGCTATGCCTTTGCCCAGAATTACCAGGCCATCCAGTACTACCGTCTCGACCCGCCCGGCATCCCGCAGGCGGAGCTGCTCGCCGGGATCAAGGCCAAGCTGGCGGCGGGCCTGCCCGCCATGTTCGGGTTCAGCGTCTACAGTTCCATCGATCAGGCCGCCAAGACGGGAAAGATCCCCTACCCGGCAAAGGGCGAAAAACTGCTGGGCGGCCACGCCGTGATGGCCGTGGGCTACGACGACAGAATGAAGATCCGGAACGCGAGCCCCGGGGGCCCGGAGACGACGGGGGCGATTCTCCTCCGCAATTCCTGGGGCGCCAAATGGGGCGAGAAGGGCTACGGCTGGCTCCCTTACGAATTCGTCCTGAGAGAGCTGGCGCTGGACTGGTGGTCGCTCGTGAAAGCCGAGTGGATCGACACGGGGGAGTTCGGACAGAAATAAAGGGTCCAGGGTTCAGGGTCCCGGGGCCAGGGATTAGCGGAGGAAAAATATTTATATTTCAGGAAGCCGAATCTAAACAAAAAGAGGATCGCAGGCACCGCCCCGCGATCCTCTTTTCCCTTACCCTTTACCCTGTACCCTGAGCCCTGAACCCCGGATTCTAGAGCTTCTGCACGTTCTCGCTCGTCTTGATCTTCCCGTCCTTTTCCATGGTCTCGCGGACCTCCTTGAGCCAGGCCTGGAAGTATTCCGCCTCCTTGGCCCGCAGCAGGATGACCTTCAGGATGTCCTTCTGCTTTTCCCAGGACCCGTCGTCGACCCGCTTGCGCTCCTTGAGCCGCGGGATGATGAGGGTGCCGTCGCCCGTGGCGTAGACCTCGGAAGGGTACGGAGCCTTCTCGGAGAGCTGGAAGACGGCGTTGATCAGCTCCTGCGACGTCCCCGCCTTGGGGATCTCCGTGCCCGGGGCGAAGAGCCCCGTTTCCACGACCTCGGCGCCCTTTTCCTTCGCGACCTTTCGGAAGTCTTCGCCTTTGCGCATGCTCTCCAGTGCCCCCTCTGCCTCCTTGCGGCAGATCCTGAGAGCCTCGCCCGCGGCCCACCGCTCCTCGACGTCCTTCCGGACCTCGTCGAAGGGCGGGGTGGCGGCATCCTTTCTCGCCGTCACCCGGATGAGGTAGTGGGCGCGGGGCGACGAGAGCACGGGAGTGATCTCACCCGTGCGGGTGCCGAATATCTGCGTTTCCGCGTCCCGGATCTGCCTCAGCTCCGACGGCAGTTCCCGGGCCGAGAAGAAGCCCGTCTCCTGGACGCGCAGCCCGTTCTTCGCGGCGTAGGCGTCGAAGTTCTCTTCCTGGTAGATCGTGTCGTGGGCCTTCTTGGCGCTCTCGGCGGCCACGCTCATGGCCTTCATCAGCCGGATCTCCTCGGCGATGCGCCCCCGGACGGCCTCGAGCGGCGGGGGCTGCCCCTTCACGGCGGGCATCTTTCCCTTGTTGGCCTCGTAGGCGCTCCGGATCTCCTCGGCCGAGACGTCCACCTTGCCCGCGAAGCTCTCGGCGGGGAAGGAGAGGACCTTCACCTGCACCTTCGCGGGGATGCGGAAGTCGTCCTTGCGGTCGTTGTAGTATTTTTCCAGCTCCTCCTTCGTGGCGTTCACCTTGCCGCGGCAGGCCCGGGCGGGAAGCTTGAAGAGCTCCACGTTGATGCGCTCGGACTGCATGCGGTGGATGTCCTGCATCTCCCGTTCGGAGACCTTGACGCCCTGGCGGAAGATGTCCTGGAGCTTGACCGTCATGAGGGCCTTCTTCTGCATCGCCTCGAACTCCTCGGGGCTCATCCGCTGGTACCGCAGCAGCTGCTCGTAACGCTTGGCATCGAAGACGCCGTCGCGCTGGAAGGCGGGCTGCATGGCGATGACGGTGCGGACTTCCTCGTCGCTCACCCGGATGCCCATCTCCTCGGCCTTCATGGTGAGAACCGTCTGGTTGACGAGGTTGTCGAGGGCCTGCTGCTTGAGGTTGAGGCTCTTGATGACGTCTTCCGTGAGGTTGGCGCCCAGCCGCTGGCGGTACATGTCCAGCAGATTCTGGTATTCCTTGCGGTAGTCGCTGAAGGTGATGACCTTGTCGTTCACCGTCACCAGGGCCTCGGCAGGCTCGTTCCAGCGCGTCGATCCGAAGTAGAGGACGAAGACGACGATGATCAAAACCAGCAGAACCTTGATCAGCCAGCTCTGGGCGTGTTTGCGCATGAATTGAAGCATGGGGTGTCCCTCGAGTGTCGCGTTAAGGGAAAATCCCTATTATAATTGAGGTCAAAATGCAATCGTTTTTTGTCAAAAAGGCATTGATTCGCCCGTGCAAATACTGTATATGACACCTTTCCAATGGGAAATCGCCGGGATGGTGCGGCGTTTTTTCCAGTAACATCGGGAGGAAGCATTTTGCTGTTCGATTTCATTCTTGGCAAATTCTCGAACGACCTGGCCGTCGATCTCGGCACGGCCAACACCCTCGTCTACGTCAGGGGGAAAGGCATCGTCCTGCGCGAGCCCTCCGTCGTGGCCGTTCACCGCGACGCCCGCGGGATCAAGAAGGTCCTCGCCGTGGGGGCCGAGGCGAAGCTCATGCTCGGCAAGACGCCCGGCAACATCGAAGCCATCCGGCCCATGAAGGGCGGCGTTATCGCTGATTTCGACATCACCGAGGCCATGCTCCGTCACTTCATCCAGCGCGTCCACAACCGCCGGACTCTGATCCGGCCGCGCATCATCGTATCGATCCCCTCGGGGGTCACCCAGGTCGAGCGCAGAGCCGTCAAGGAGACGGCCGAGTCGGCCGGGGCCCGCGAGGTCTACCTCATCGAGGAGCCCATGGCGGCGGCCATAGGCGCCGGCATGCCCATCAAGGAGCCCGTGAGCTCCATGGTGGTCGACATCGGCGGCGGGACGACAGAAGTGGCCGTGATCAGCCTCTCCGGCATCGTCTACGCCAAGTCGGTCCGCGTGGCCGGCGACAAGATGGACGAGGCCATCGTGCAGTACCTGAAGCGCAAGTACAGCCTTCTCATCGGCGAGCGCACGGCCGAGATGATCAAGACCACGATCGGCTGCGCCTACCCGGACGAGGAGCTCAAGACCGTCGAGGTCAAGGGACGGGACCTCATCTCGGGGATCCCGAAGATCATCGAGATCAACTCCGAGGAGGCCCGGGAGGCCATCGCGGAGCCCGTCAGCATCATCGTCGACACGATCCGCGACGCCCTGGAACAGATGCCGCCGGAACTGGCGGGCGACATCGTGGACCGCGGCATCGTGCTCACCGGCGGCGGCGCCCTGTTGCGGAACCTCGACACGCTGCTCCGGGAGGAGACGGGGCTGCCCGTCAGCGTCGCCGACGACCCCCTGTCCACAGTGGCCCGGGGCTCCGGCATCGCCCTCGACGAACTGGAACTTCTCCGCGAGGTCGCCATCCAGCTGTGAGCCGGCGGGCGGCGTCGGCCTTCACCGCTTCGCACTCCGTCGGCGGCGCCGCCCGGCGAGCCCCGGCGGCGCCCGGGCGGGAAGAGCCGCCGCTTCAACGTCATTGCAGGTGAGGAGCGTTGTTGTTCAAGAAGTATCTCGCCCTTATCGTAGCCTTCATCCTGATTGCCGTTTCCCTCGTCATCCTGTCCCAGAGCCTCAGGCGCCCGGGAAGCCCGGGAATCATGAAGAAGCTCGTCTTCGAGGTGACGGCTCCCGTGGAGCAGGGGATTCACTCGGGCGTGGACTCCGTGGGCGGGGCGTGGAAGCGCTACCTCTTCCTCGTGGGGCTCGAGGAGGAGAACCGGGAACTGCGCAAGAGGATCGCGGCCCTGCAGAGCGAGGTCAACTACTACCGGGAGATGTCCCTCGAGGGAAGCCGCCTCAAGAAGGTGCTCGCCCTCGAGGACAGCACCGTCTTCCCCACGATCGCCGCGCGGGTCGTGGGCAACGAGGGCTCCTCGCCCTTCCGGACGATCCTGATCAACCGGGGGACCCGCGACGGTGTGAAGGACGGCCTGCCCGTGATTTCTCCGGACGGCGTCGTGGGCCGCGTCATCGAGGCCTCCTGGAATTACGCCAAGATCCTGCTCGTGACCGACTACAACAGCAACATCGACGCCCTCGTGCAGGGCAGCCGCGCCCAGGGGATCCTCCAGGGAGGCGGGCACCGGCTCTCCCGCCTGAAATACGTTCAGCGCACCGAGGAGGTGAAGGTCGGCGAGACCGTCGTCACCTCGGGGCTCGGGGGGATGTTCCCCAAGGGGCTGATGCTGGGCACCGTCGCCCGGGCGGACAAGAAGGAGCCCGGCCTGTTCCAGACGATCGAGGTGGTGCCGTCGGTGGACTTCTCGAAGATCGAGGAAGTGCTCGTTTTGCAGACAGAGAAGGAATAGGGTACAGGGTACCGGGTACAGGGAAAGAGAAGAAAGCAATCCTTTCCGTATGAACCCTGAGCCCTGATCCCTGTACCCTGGTCCCTTCTGAATAAACCATTATCGGGATTGGGTCCTTGGAAATGGGTCTTTTTGCCCTGTACCCTGGACCCTGACCCCTGGACCCTGTTGCATGGCCTACTACATCATCCTTCCCTTCTTCGCGGTCCTGCTCGTCGTCCTCCAGCGGACGCTGCTGGACCTCGTCTTCGGCGGGCGGATCGGCATCGAGGTCTCCCTCATCCTGGTGGTCTGGGCCGGCTTCCACCTCGACATGCTGCGGGGCGGCGTGCTCGCCTTTCTGCTCGGGTTTCTCCTCGACTGCCTGTCGGGCACGATCATGGGGCTCACGACCTTCGTCTACGTCGTGCTCTTCGTCCTCTCCAGCCTGTTGTCGCCGCGGATCTACGGGGAACGGATGCTCTTCATCATGGCCTACGTCTTTCTCTGCGTGATGCTGGAGGGGCTCTTCCTCTTCGCCGTGTACTGGTTTATCTACGGCACCGATGTGTCGGATAGCCTGCTGAGGACCACCCTGCCGCAGGCACTGGTCGCGGGGGTCCTGAGCCCCGCGGTCTTCACGCTGTTCAACCGCCTGGGGGTCGACGTCTATGCTGGAGAAGCGCGATAGGCTTGTCCGGTACGACCCGGGCGAATACCGCGATCGGTTCACCTTCTTCTTCTGGGTGATCCTGGTGGCCGTCTGCGTGCTCGTGCTGAGGCTCTGGTACCTCCAGATCATCAAGGGCGAGGACCTGCTCAAGCGCTCCGAGAACAACCGGATCCGAATCCGCGAGGTTAAGGCCATGCGGGGCATCGTGGTCGATTCCCGCGGCGTCGTACTCGTCGAGAACCGGCCCTCCTACGACGTGGTCATCTTCCCCGAGGACGTCAAGGACCTCAAGGGGCTTGTGGAGAAGCTCGAGGCCCTCTACGCGAAGGTGGGCCTCACGTTCCCCATGGATTACGAGACAATCCGCGAGAACCGGCGGCCCTTCACACCGCTGCGGGTCGACCGCAACGTGAGCCGCGAGAAGCTCGCCCTCATCGAGACCCACTCCCTGGAGCTGCCCGGCGTGGGCATCGACGTCATGCCCGTCCGGGAATACTACTACGGGGAGAGCATGGCGCACGTCATCGGCTACATCGGCGAGGTGAGCCGCGAGGAGCTCGAGCGGGACAAGACCGCCGGGTACAAGAGCGGGGACTTCATCGGGAAGTTCGGCCTGGAGAGGGCCCTCGACCCCTACATCCGGGGAAAGGCGGGCGGCGAGCAGGTCGAGGTCAACGTCGTCGGACGCAAGGTCAAGACCCTGGGCCGCGTCGAGCCCGTCCAGGGCTACCGGGTCCTGCTGACCATCGACTCCCAGGTGCAGAAGGCGGCATGGACGGCGATGGAAGGCAAGGCGGGGGCCGTCGTGGCCCTCGACCCGCGGGACGGCTCCGTGCTCGCGCTGGTGAGCCGGCCGGGGTTCGACCCCAACCTCTTCAACCGGGGCGTGAGCGCCGACGTGTGGGAGAAGATCTCCTCGAACCCCCTGCATCCCATGGAGAACCGTGCCATCGCGGGCCAGTACCCGCCGGGCTCCACGTACAAGCTGATCGTCGCGGCGGCGGCCCTGGAAGAGGGGATCATCACCCCCGAGACGGCCTTCAACTGCCCCGGCCACTTCGAGATGGGGACCCGCACCTTCCGCTGCTGGCGCAAGCAAGGCCACGGCCGGGTGAGCCTGCACCGGGCCGTCGTGGAGTCCTGCGACGTGTACTTCTACAACGTGGGAAAACTGCTCGGTGTCGACCGCCTGGCCGAGTACGCCCAGGCCTTCGGGCTGGGTGCCCGCACGGGCGTCGCCATGGCGGGCGAGCGCCGAGGTCTCATCCCGACGAAGGACTGGAAACTGGCCCGCTTCGGCGTCGCTTGGCAGCCCGGCGAGACGATCTCCATCGCCATCGGCCAGGGCTACAACACGGTCACGCCCCTGCAGCTGGCCAACGCCTACGCGGCCGTCGCGAACAACGGCGAGTTCTTCACCCCGCGGATCGTCCAGCGGATCGAGACCGACGACGGGGAGATCATCGAGGAGTTCCGCCCGGAGAAGAAGGCCGTGCTCCCCGTGAGCCAGGAGAGCGTGCAGCTGCTGAAAAAGGCGCTGTGGGGCGTCGTGAACGAGCCCGGCGGCACGGGGGCGCAGGCCCGCGTGGCCGGCAGGGACGTGTGCGGAAAGACGGGGACCGCCCAGGTCATCGGCATGGCCGAGGGCGACGACGGGTCGTCCTACCCCTACGAGTACCGGGACCACGCCCTCTTTGTCAGCTTTGCGCCTCGGGACAACCCGGAGATTGTGGTGGCCGTGGTAGCCGAGCACTCGGGCCACGGCGGGTCGGCCGCCGCGCCGGTGGCCAAGAAAGTCATCGAAGCCTACTTTGCCGGGAAGGTGCGGCCATGAAGATCGACCGCCGGCTCATCTTCAATTTCGACTGGACGCTGATGACGCTCATCACGGTCATCGTCGGCATGGGTGTGCTTAACCTCTACAGCGCGGGCTACGGCATCTCGGGGGAGCCCTACTTCAAGCAGATGCGCTGGGTTCTCCTGGGAATGGGCGTGATGGTGCTGGCTTTTGCCTTCGATTACCGCTGGATCGCCCGGTACGCCTACGCGATCCACGCGCTGGCCGTCTTGCTGCTCGTCGCGGTCTTTGCCGTGGGGTCGGTGACGAAGGGCTCCCAGCGATGGATCAACCTGGGCGGCTTTACCATGCAGCCCTCGGAGCTGGTGAAGATCACCCTCATTTTCGCCCTGGCGAAATACTTCAACGACCACCGGATCGAAGACAAGGTCGGGATCCGGGAACTCGTCGTTCCCTTTTTGATTGTCCTGGTGCCCTTTGTTCTGGTATTAAAGCAGCCGGACCTGGGGACGGCCCTGATGCTCATGATCCTTTTCGGGTCCATGGTTCTTTTCATCGGGATCCGCTGGAGGACCCTCCTGGGGCTGGCCGCCGTCGCGCTGCTCGTTATCCCGCTGGGGTGGAATTTCCTGGCCGAATATCAGAAAGAGCGGGTCCTGACGTTCATCGACCCGGAGCGGGACCCCCTGGGATCGGGCTACCACATCATCCAGTCGATCATCGCCGTCGGCTCGGGGGGCATACTCGGCAAGGGGTTCATGAAGGGGACTCAGAGCCAGCTGAAGTTCCTGCCCGAGCAGCAGACGGACTTCGTCTTTTCCGTCTTTGCCGAGGAATGGGGGTTTCTGGGAGCCCTGCTCGTGCTCGTCCTGTTCCTGGCCCTGGTCCTCTGGGGGCTGAAGATCGCCCAGCACTCGCGGGACTACCTGGGGACGCTCATCGCCTTCGGCGTGACCATGCTGATCTTCTGGGGCGTCTTCATCAACGTGGCCATGGTCCTGGGCATCCTCCCCGTCGTGGGCATCCCGCTGCCGTTCTTCAGTTACGGCGGCTCTTCCATGGTGAAGATGATGGCCGCCATGGGATTCCTGATGAACGTGAGCATGAGGCGATACGTGCTGCAGTCGTAAAAGCGGATGTTTTAAGTTTCAAGTTTTAGGTTTTAGGAAAAGGAGGGGGCTTTCCTGCCTGAAACATAAGACGGTCAACTTAAAACGAAGGAGCAGGGTCATGCTGAACAAGGGGAAAAAAGACGTGGAAATCAAGGCCTTTTTGGGGGAGGGGACCGAGTTCGAGGGGAAGCTGATCTTTACCGGCGCCGTGAGGCTCGACGGCAAGTTCAAGGGCGAGATCCTCGGCAAGGGCACTCTCGTCGTGGGGCAGGGGGGCCTTATCGAGGCCGACATCCAGGTAGACAGCCTGATGGTCGGGGGGGATGTCCGCGGGACCGTGGAAGTCCGGGATCGAATGGAGATCGACTCGACGGGGCGGCTCTCCGGCAACATCAAGACGGGTATCTTCATCGTGCACGAGGGCGGGCTCTTCGAGGGCAACTGCCAGATGGCGAAGGGAGGCGCTGCCCAAAAACCGGAATAACGACGTCTTTTCCGGCGCATCGCCCTTCCCGGAGCGCTCGGATAAAGACCGCCTGCCGGGGCGTCTCTCCCGGCCTCCGCCATACCCGGCATTTCGGGGAAAAAAAGCTTGACAATTTTAAGCGTTTGTGATTAGAAGACCGCGGTTTTAGCAGGACGGAGCAAAGGGACGTTTCATGAAAAGCGCCAATTATTCTAATTGCTTAGAAGCAAATTTGCTCCGGGTGGCTGTCAAGGACCCGAAAGGGCTGTTTTCCGTTTTGAACCGGGCGAATTCGTAAGTTCCCTCGGTTTTTTTGTGCCTGCTCGACGCAGCGAGAGAGAGAGAGGGTAGGTAGATGGTCGATATCGATTACACCTTGTTCATCCAGCTTGTCTTGTTTCTCCTTTTGATCTGGATTCTCAATCAAGTGCTCTACAAACCGCTCCTGCGCATCATGGACCGCAGGAAGGAAATCCTGGACAAGGCCCAGGAAGAGGTAAAGACCGTCCAGGAGACGATCGACCGGCGGGTCGCCGAGTACGAGGAAAAGATCCGCGCGGCCAAGATGGAGGCCATGGGCCAGAAGGGGGACCTCGCCAAGGAGGGCACCGCAGCCGCCAAGGTCATCACCGACAAGGCCAAGACCGAGATCGCCGGGATGATGGGAGAGTTTCAGGCGAAACTGGAAAAGGAGCTGGCATCGGCGAGGGAACTCCTGCGGAACCAATCCCTGAGGATCTCCTCCGAAATAGCCGAAAAGGTCCTGGGAAGGAGCGTCCAATGAACCGGGGAGAGAAGACGCTGTTTCTGAGCAATTCGCAGTGGGCAGGCGTTCTGACGTGCCTCGGGACTCTGCTGTTCGCCGTTGCGGCCTGGGCGGCAGGCGGCGAGGAGCACGTCGACACCAAGGCGCAGCTCATCGATTTCGGCTGGAGGGTCGCCAACTTCCTCGTGCTGATGGGCATCCTCTACTGGCTGATGTGGAAAAAGATGAAGAGCTTCTTCGCGGGCCGCCGCGAGGGCATCAAGGCGTCTCTGGAGGAGGCCGAGGTGGTCAAGGCTGACGCCGAGAAGAAGTTCAAGGAGTACGACGAGAAGATCAAGAAGGCCGAGGAGGAGATCCAGGGCATTGCGGCCATGATCAAGGCCCAGGGCGAGGAGGAGAAGAAACGGATCATCGCCGATGCCGGGCGCGCCGCCGAGAAGATGAAGGAGGACGCCAAGGCGAGGATGGACCAGGAGCTCAAAAAGGCCAAGAACGAGCTGCGGCTCGAGGCCTCGGAGCTGGCCGTCCAGATGGCCGAGGACATTCTGAAGAAGAAGGTCACCAAAGAAGACCATGAAGGCATGGTTCGCGAATATCTTGACAGGATGGTGAAGAAAAATTGATCAGCAGCGATCTGGCAAAGCGGTACGCGCGGGCCTTCTTCGACATCGCTGTCGAGGAGGGGAAGATCGAAGACTACGGCAGGGAACTGTTGTCCTTCTCGTCCATTGTCGTGCAGAACAAAGCCCTGCAGGAGTTCCTGGCCAACCCCATCTTTGAGTTGAAGGCCAAGAAGACCGTCATCGAGGAGCTTCTCGGCCGCATGACGATGTCCGACCGGACGGCAAACTTCCTGAGGTTGCTCGTGGACAAGCAGCGCATCGGGATGCTCGGGGAGGTGGAGAACGCCTACAAGGAGCTCATGGACAAGACCCTGAAGAAGGTCCGCGTGTCCGTCCGGACCGCCTACCCGCTCACCGCCGATCTGGAGCAGGCCCTCAGGCAGCGGGTGGCCGATATGACGGGCAAGGAAGTGGAAATGACGGTCGAGGACGACGCCTCGCTCATCGGGGGGCTCGTCGTCCGGGTGGGGGACACCCTGTACGACGGCAGCATCAAGGCACAACTGGGCAACATCAGGAAGCTCTTAGGAGAGGAGAGATAGGAGAATGGAACCGATCAGGGCAGAGGAAATCAGTCAGATCATCTCCAAGCAGATCAAGGAGTATGAGAAGAAGCTGGATATCAGCGAAACCGGCACGGTGTTGTCCGTCGGCGACGGCATTGCCCGCATCTACGGCGTCCAGAACGCCATGGCCATGGAGCTCCTCGAGTTTCCCGGCGGGATCCTGGGCATGGTGCTCAACCTCGAGCGGGACAACGTCGGTGTCGCCATTCTCGGAGACGACACGCACATCAAGGAAGGCGACATCGTCAAGCGCACGGGCCGCATCGCGGAAGTCCCCGTGGGCGACGGCCTTCTGGGTCGCGTCATCGACGGCACGGGCCGCCCGCTGGACGGCAAGGGACCCATCGAAACCAAGGAGTTCCGCCGCATCGAGATGGTCGCCCCCGGCGTCATCGCCCGCCAGCCCGTCAACCAGCCCATGTACACGGGGCTCAAGGCCATCGACGCCATGACGCCCATCGGCAGGGGCCAGCGCGAGCTGATCATCGGCGACCGCCAGATCGGCAAGACCGCCATCGGCATCGACGCGATCATCCGCCAGAAGACGGAAGGCGTCAAGTGCATCTACGTCGCCATCGGCCAGAAGAAATCCACCGTGGCCCAGGTCGTGGAAGCCCTGAGACGGAACGGCGCCATGGACTATACCGTCGTCGTCGCGGCCTGCGCGAGCGACCCCGCCACCCTGCAGTACGTCGCCGCCTATTGCGGCTGCTCCATCGGCGAGTGGTGGCGCGACCGCGGGCAGTCCGCCCTGATCATCTACGACGACCTGTCCAAGCAGGCCGTGGCCTACCGGCAGATTTCCCTGCTGCTCCGCCGTCCCCCCGGACGCGAGGCCTACCCCGGCGACATCTTCTACAACCACTCCCGGCTGCTCGAGCGCGCCGCCCGCGTGAGCGAGGAGTACGGAAAGGGAGGGTCGCTGACGGCCCTGCCCGTCATCGAGACGCAGGCCGGTGACGTGTCGGCCTACATCCCGACGAACGTTATTTCGATCACCGACGGCCAGGTCTACCTGGAGCCCAACCTCTTCTACTCGGGCGTCCGGCCCGCCATCAACGTCGGCCTCTCCGTTTCCCGCGTCGGCGGCGCCGCCCAGGTGAAGGCCATGAAGCAGGTGGCCGGCACCCTGAAACTCGACCTCGCCCAGTACCGCGAGATGGCCGCCTTCGCCCAGTTCGGAAGCGACCTGGACAAGGCGACCCAGGCCCAGCTCGAGCGCGGCGTGCGGCTCGTCGAGCTCCTCAAGCAGCCCCAGTACAAGCCCATGTCCCTCTCCGAGGAAATCGTGGTCCTCTTCGCGGGCTCCAAGGGATTCCTGGACAAGCTGCCCATCGACCGGATCAAGGCGTACGAGCCCGAAGTGCTCAACTACGTGAAGAGCAAGTACCCCGAGATCATGAGCGAGATCGAGGACAAGAAGGTCATCAGCCCCGAGCTCGAGAAGAAGATGAAGGACGCCCTCGCCGAGTTCGACGCGATCTTCGTGGCGGGCTGATCCTGCACGCAGGCATGACACCCTCGTCGGGCCCCTGCGGCTCCTCGGCTGCCGGAGCCCGGCTCGCGCCGGATGCCGGAAACGTACGGGAAGAGAGATAGAGAATGGCACTCAGAGACATCAAGCGACAGATCACCGCGGTTCAAAAGACCAAGCAGATCACCCGGGCCATGAACATGGTCGCGGCCGCGAAGCTCAAGTCCGCCCAGCTGCGGATGGAGAACTTCCGGCCCTACGCGATCAAGTTCATGGACGTGCTGAGCAGCCTCGCCCTGCGCGTGGACACGCGGGCCCATGCCCTGCTGGCCGTGAGGGACCCCCGGAGGATCCGGGTCATCCTCATGACCTCCGACCGGGGACTCTGCGGGAGCTTCAACACGAACCTCATCAAGATGGCCGAGCAGTTCATGAAGGCCAAGGCAGCGGAAGGCAAGGACGTGCAGCTCATCCCCGTGGGCCGCAAAGCCCGCGACTACTTCCGCAGGAAGGCGAAGGTGGTCAACGCGCATGCCGACGTCTTCCGCAAGTTCGACATGAACCTCGCCATCGCCATTGGCGAGGACGCGATCCCGTCCTTCGTCGCCGAGGAGTACGACGAGCTGTACCTCATCTACAGCGAGTTCCACAACGTGGGCATCCAGAAGCCCAAGACGGTCCGGCTCCTGCCCCTGCCCTCCATCGGGGGCGAGGACGTGGACATCGACAAGCGGATCGACTACATCTACGAGCCCTCCGACGAGGTGCTGCTGGACCAGCTGCTTCCGATGTACCTGCGCGTTCTGATCTTCCGGGCGCTGCTGGAGACCTCGGCCGGCGAGAACGGCGCGCGCATGGTGGCCATGGACAACGCCACGAGCAACTGCGAGGAGATGGTCCGTTCCCTGACCCTCAAGTACAACAAAGCCCGGCAGGCGGCCATCACGATGGAGCTCATGGACATCGTGGGCGGCACCGAGGCCCTCAAGGCAGGCTGATGATCCGGGCCGCCTCACCTGACGGGGCGGGACCGGCCGTGAACCCCCAGAGAAGGAAAACACTATTCACAGGAGAGAGTTATGAATATCGGAACCGTGGTACAGGTTATCGGGCCTGTTGTCGACGTGGAGTTCGCAGAGGGGAAACTTCCCACCATCCTGACGGCCCTCACCATCACGAACAAGGCCATTGACGACACCGAGGACAACCTCATCATCGAGGTGGCCCAGCACCTCGGCGACAACGTGGTGCGCTGCATCGCCATGGACGTCACCGACGGTCTCGTGCGCGGCATGCCCGTGAAGGACACGGGCGCCCCGATCATGGTTCCCGTCGGCGAGGCGGGTCTCGGGCGCATCATCAACGTCGTCGGGCGTCCCGTGGACGGCCTGGGCGCCATCGTGACGGACAAGAAGATGCCCGTTCACCGGCCGGCCCCGGCGTTCCTCGAGCAGGACACGTCGGTCCACGTCCTCGAGACGGGCGTCAAGGTCATCGACCTGCTGGTTCCCTTCCCCCGCGGCGGCAAGATGGGCATGTTCGGCGGCGCCGGCGTCGGCAAGACCGTCGTCATGATGGAGATGATCCACAACATCGCCATGCATCACGGCGGCATCTCCGTGTTCGCCGGCGTGGGCGAGCGCACCCGAGAGGGAAATGACCTCTACCTCGAAATGAAGCAGTCGGGCGTTATCTCCAAGGCCGCCCTGATCTACGGCCAGATGACGGAGCCCCCGGGAGCCCGGGCCCGCGTGGCCCTCACGGCGCTGGCCGCCGCCGAGTACTTCCGCGATGTGGAAGGGCAGGACGTGCTCCTCTTCGTCGACAACATCTTCCGGTTCACCCAGGCGGGCTCCGAGGTCTCGGCGCTCCTTGGCCGCATGCCCTCCGCCGTCGGTTACCAGCCCACGCTGGCCACGGACCTGGGCGCCCTGCAGGAACGGATCACCTCGACGGACAAGGGGTCCATCACGGCCGTCCAGTGCGTCTACGTTCCCGCCGACGACCTCACGGACCCGGCCCCGGCCACGACGTTTGCCCACCTCGACGGCACGGTCGTTCTCTCCCGGCCCATCGCCGAGCTGGGGATCTACCCCGCCGTGGACCCGCTCGACTCCACCTCGCGCATTCTCGACCCCAACGTCCTGGGCGAGGAGCACTACCAGGTGGCCCGCAGCGTGCAGCTGATCCTGCAGCGCTACAAGGACCTCCAGGACATCATCGCCATCCTGGGCATGGACGAGCTTTCCGAGGACGACAAGCTGACGGTCGGCCGCGCCCGCAAGATCCAGCGCTTCCTGTCGCAGCCCTTCTTCGTCGCCGCCCAGTTCACGGGCACCGAGGGCAAGTTCGTCACCGTGAAAGACACGGTGCGCGGGTTCAAGGAGATCCTGGACGGCAAGCACGACGAGCTGCCCGAGCAGGCCTTCTACATGGTGGGCGGCATCGAGGAAGCCGTTGAAAAGGCCAGGAGGCTGGCCGAATAACCGGTCCGGAGGGAAGAGCCATGGCAGAGGAACTCTTGCTGGAGATCGTGACTCCGGAGAAACTGGCGTACAGCGGGACGGTCGACGAGGTGACCTGTCCCGGAAGCGAAGGCGAATTCGGCGTCCTGCGGGGCCACGCCTCGCTGCTGTCGGCGATCAAGTTCGGGGAACTGAGCTACCTGAAGGACGGCAAGCGCGTCAGCTACGCCGTGACCACGGGCTACACCGAGGTGACGGGCAGCAAGGTGACGGTGCTGGTCGAGACGGCCGAGCGCGCCGACCAGATCGATGTCGACCGCGCCAGGCGGGCGAAGGAATCGGCCGAGCAGAAGCTGGCGAAGTTCGCCAAGGAGGACCCGGAGTACGAAAGGGCCAAGATCGCCCTCGAGCGGGCGGAGGTCCGGCTCAAGATCGCCGGGCAGCATTAACCCTTTTGGCTGAAAATCGAAGACAGGGCCGGGAAATCTTCCCGGCCCCGTTATTTTGTTGACTTCCGAATTCGATTGTAGTAGCGTTGCCGCTCGAGCGGGGAGAGGATACGAGAGATTGGGTCCGTCCCGCTGCAACTGTAGAACATGAAAAAAGGGCCGGGACAACATTCCGGTCCTTTTTTATTCATTGACGATTATCCCCGCTGAAGGGGAATCGGTACTGAAATCGAACCCTTCGATGCGCAGGGAGTGCGGATCCGCCCCGGTTGCAGATCTCGCGCGATGCCCTGACGGAGGGTCCGGCCACCGGTGTGACCGGGCAATGAGTGTTGCCATGGCAAAAATTGCAACGTTTCTCATCATGGCGGTTGTCTGGGTCGTCCTTTCGGGGATGTTCGACCCCTTCCACCTGACTCTCGGCGTCATCTGCTGCGGGCTCGTCGCGCACTTCAGCAGCGGCCTGCTGTTCTGGGGCGGCGATGCGGCGTCGTGGGCGCGCGGGTTCGCACGCTGGGCCCTCTACGTCCCCAGCCTGCTCTGGGAGATCATCCTGGCGAACATCCACGTCATCCGCGTAGTGCTCCACCCGCGCATGCTGGAGATCATCGATCCGCAGATCATCCGTTTCCGCACGGTCCTCACGCGGCCGATTGCCAAGGTGACCCTGGCCCAGTCCATCACCCTGACCCCCGGCACGATCACCGTCGACATCCGCGGCGACGAGTTCACGGTTCACGCGCTGGACCGGACCGTGGCGGAGGGGTGCCCGGGCGCGATGGAGGAACGCATCCGCAAGGCCCTGGAGGAGCGATGATGCAGACCGCAATGCTCGCAGGGGCCGTGGCCATCGTCCTGCTGATCTTCCCGACGCTGTACCGCATGATCGCCGGGCCGTCGGTCTTCGACCGGATCATCGGCGGCAACATGATCGGGACCAAGGCGACGATCCTGCTGCTGTTCATCGGCGTCCTGTTCGAAAACGTGAGCATGTTCGTGGACATCTCGCTGGCCTACGCCCTGCTCAACTTCATCGGGACGCTGGCGGCGGCGAAATACTTCCAGCACCGGCCCTCCGAGACGGCCGGCGGGGGAGCCGCGGACGAGGAGGCCCGCTCATGATCAACATCGTGGTGACGGTTCTGTTTGTCCTGGGGATTCTCGTCCTGGCCTTCGGCGTCGTCGGCATCCTGCGCCTGCCCGATTTCTACACGCGGATGCACGCGGCGGGCAAGACGGACTCGCTGGGAGCGGTGCTTGTCGTGCTGGGGTTTGCCCTGTACAACGGCCAGAGCCTCGCCTTGGCCGATCTCCTCGTCAGCCTGAAGATCCTGTTCATCGCCGTGTTCATCTTCATCGCGAGCCCGACCGCCACGCATGCGGTCATGCAGACCGCCATCGCCCTGGGGGTCAAGCCCTGGAGCAAAAAGGAGGAGAAGCCATGATCTGGCAGGCCGACCTGCTGCTGCTGACCCTGGTGGTTGTCTGCGGGGTGACGACCATTGTCCTGAAGGACCTGCTGGCCGCCACTCTGGTCTTCAGCGTCTACAGTTTCCTGATGTGCCTGCTCTGGGCGGAGATGGGGGCCGTGGACGTGGCGTTCACGGAGGCCACCGTCGGCGCCGGGGTCAGCACGATGCTGTTCATCGCCACGATCCTGCGCACCACGAGGAGGAGCAAGGATTGAAACGGATCGCCCTCATTTCCACGCTGCTGGCCGGCGCCCTGCTGATCTGGGGCACGCGCGACTTCCCGTCCTGGGGGGACCCCAACGCCCCGGCGTCCCGCCACGTCTCGCCGACGTACATCGAGGGGACGGTGAAAGACACCAGCATTCCCAACGCCGTCACCTCCGTGCTGGGCGATTACCGGGGCTACGACACGATGTTCGAGACCATTGTCATCTTCTGCGCCGGCATCGTGGTCATCAGCGTACTGAGGAGGCCCGGCGCATGAAAAAGGATTACTCCCTGCCTCAGGACCGCCCGATCGGCCCGAGCCTCATCATCGAGGTCGCCGTGCGGACCATGATTCCCTTCATCCAGCTCTTCGGCCTGTACGTCATCGCCCACGGCCACCTGAGCCCGGGCGGAGGGTTCCAGGGCGGGGTCGTCCTGGGGGCTTCGTTCATCCTGATGGCGATCGCCTTCGACCTGAAGACGTCGCTGCGCTTCTTCAGCCTCCGGGCAAATGCCATGATGGCCTCCTCCGGCGTGTTCATCTACACCGGGACGGGCGTGCTGTGCGCCCTGCTCGGGGGGCTCTTCCTCGACTACAGCGCCATGGACGTCCTCCTGGCGCTCGGGCCGGTCGAGTGGCGCTCCATGGGGGTGTTCATCGTCGAACTGGGTGTGGGGCTGGCGGTCACAGCCATCATGGCGTCTCTGTTCTGGGACCTCGCCTCGGGCGGGGACATGGAAAAGGGGCTTTGAGATGGACGCGATCCTGGACGAGATCATCGCAAAGTACAACTACTGGATCTACGTCGTGCTGATGATGATCGGCTTCTATGCGATGATCGGCAAGAACAACCTCGTGAAGAAGCTCCTGGGGATGAACATTTTCCAGACCGCCATCATCCTCATGTTCATCTCCTCGGGCGTGAAGAAAGGCGGCCTCATCCCGATCATCGATAAGCAGGCCGCCCTGGAGCAAGGCGTCAACTCGGCGCTGATCAACAACCCGGTGCCCCACGTCCTCATGCTGACAGCCATCGTCGTCTCCGTGAGCGTCACGGGGGTCGCGCTGGCGCTCATGCAGCGGATCCACCGGCGCTACGGCACGCTGGAAGAGAACGAAATCCTGGAGAAGACGCAACGGTGAGCGCCACCAACCTCCACATGTACGCTCTTGCCACCCCCCTGATCGGGGCTTTCGCGGTCATGGTCGCGGGGCAGTTTTCCCGCCGGGCCACCGCCCCCATCGTGCTGGGCGTGCTTTCCTTCTCGTTTGCGGCGGCCCTCACCGTGTTCCTGCAGGTGCTCAGCGGGGGCGGGTTCCGCTACGTCGTCGGCAACTGGCTCGCCCCCTACGGGATCGAGCTGTCCGTCGATCACCTCGGGTCCCTCATGCAGGTGCTCGTCTCGGGCGTGGCACTGACGGCCAGCGTCTCCGCCGTGAAGAGCGTGGCCCGCGACCTGGAGGACCGTCAGCACCTGTTCTTCACCCTGTACCTGATCCTCGTCGCCGGCCTGCACGGCCTGGTGCTGACGGCCGACGCCTTCAACGTCTACGTGCTTTTGGAGATCGCCTCGATCACGGCCTACGGCCTCATCGCCCTGGGGCGGGGGCGCGCGATCGTCTCGAGCTTCAACTACGTCATCATGGGCTCCACGGGCGCCTGCTTCTACCTGCTGGGCATCGGCTACCTCTACATCCTCACGGGCACGCTGAACATGGCCGACCTGGCGCGGATCATCCCGACGCTGCAAAGCGGGCCGGCCCTCGCCACAGCCTTCTCGTTCTGCATCGTCGGCCTGTGGATCAAGATGGCCTTTTTCCCGCTGCACGTCTGGCTGCCCAACGCCTACTCCGACATGCCCGACGGCGCCGCGGTGCTGGTCGCGCCGCTGATGACCAAGGTCACGATCTACCTGATGATCCGCTTTATGTTCTCGATCTTCTCCCCGGCCTACGAGTTCATCCAGCACGCGGGGGTGCAGCAGATCGTCGTGGGAATCGCGGCCGTGGGCATCGTCTGCGCCTCGGCCATGGCCCTCGGCCAGAGGGACCTGCGGCGGATGCTGACGTACCTCATCGTCGCCGAGGTCGGCTACATGGTCGGCGGCGTGTGGCTCGCCAATGCGCAGGGTCTGACCGGGGCGATCCTCCACATCGTCAACGACGCCCTGATGACCCTGTGTCTGTTCCTGGCCGTCTCGGCGATCGCCTCCCGGGTGGAAGACCTCGGCTTCGAGAATCTGCGGGGGCTGACCCGGCGCATGCCTTTGACCGTGGCGGCCCTGGTCGTCGCGGCCCTGTCCATGATCGGCGTGCCGCCCACCTGCGGGTTCTTCAGCAAGTGGTACCTGCTGCTCGGCGGCATCGAGGCGGGGCAGTGGCTCTATGTGGGCGCCCTGATCTTCAGCAGCCTCGTGAATGCCGTCCTGTTCTTTCGGGTGATCGAGATCGCCTACTTCCGGACGCCCGACGAGGGCGTGCACGGGTCGGGCCACGAGGCCGTGCCGGTCCGGGAGGCGCCGGCGGCGATGCTGCAGCCGCTCGTGGTGGCCGCCGCTGCGCTGGTCGTCGTCGGCCTGGCGACGGGGCCGCTCGTGCAGCACGTAATCCGGTTCGCCCTGCCGGGCGGGTTCTGAGGTGCGGGATGCAGGGGATAGGGAAAAACGAGCCCGTTGGGGTGTCCAACTGAAATGAATCTTCAACCTTCATATTGGCCGCTTGCGGCGGTCCTGATCTCCCTGCTGGGGACGGTGCCGATCCTGCTGTCGGACCGCCGTCCCAACCTGCGGGAAGCCTGGACCGTGCTGATCTCGATCGGCAAGTTCGTCATCGTCGCCTCCATGCTTCCCGCCGTGCTCGAAGGCGGCGGCTACCGGTTCACCCTGGCGGAGGTCCTCCCGGGCGTGGCCATCGCCCTGCGGGTGGATGCCATGGGGATGTACTTCGCCCTGGTGGCGTCTTTCCTCTGGATCCTGACCTCGATCTACTCGATCGGGTACATGCGAGCCCTCGACGAGCACGACCAGACGCGTTACTACGCCTCGTTTGCGGTGGCCATGTCGGCGACCGTCGGCGTTGCGTTCTCGGCGAACCTGCTCACGCTGTATCTGTTCTACGAGATGCTCTCCCTGTCGACCTACCCGCTGGTGACGCACAAGCAGGACGCCGAGGCGCGCTCCGCGGGCCGGAAGTACCTCACGTACCTGCTGGGCACATCCGTCGCCCTCACGCTGCCGGCGATGATCCTGATCTACACGCTGACGGGCACGCTCGACTTCACCGTGGGCGGGATCCTGGCGGGGAAGGCCGACGCCTCGACGGTGTCGATCCTGCTGGTGCTGCTCGTGTTCGGGTTCGCCAAGGCGGCCGTCATGCCCTTGCACGGCTGGCTGCCCGCCGCGATGGTGGCCCCCACGCCGGTGAGCAGCTTCCTGCACGGTGTGGCCGTCGTCAAGGTCGGGGTCTTCTCCATCCTGCGCATGGTGTTCTTCGTCTTCGGCACCGGCCTGCTCGCCGATCTGAACCTGGGCATGGTCCTGACCACCCTGGCCTCCGTCACGGTGCTCGCAGCCTCGCTGGTGGCCCTCACGCAGGACAATCTCAAGCGCCGGCTGGCCTACTCCACGATCGGGCAGCTCTCCTACATGATCCTCGGCGCGGGAATGCTGACGGCGGCGGGGATGACGGGGGGGCTGCTGCACCTGTCCATGCACGCCTTCGGCAAGATCACCCTGTTCCTCTGCGCCGGCGCGATCTACGTGGCCGCCCACAAGAGCAACATCAGCGAGATGGACGGACTGGGTCGCCGGATGCCCGTAACCTATGCGGCCTTTTTCATGGCATCGGTGTCGATCATCGGCATGCCGCCGATGGGGGGCTTCCTGAGCAAGTGGAGCATGGTGATCGGGGCGATCGACGGAGGCCAGCTCCTGCTGGTTGCGGTGATCCTGATCAGTTCCCTGCTCAACGCGGCCTATTTCTTCCCCATCGTCTACCGGGGGTTCTTTGCCCGGGCGGAGGGGGAAAATGGGCGGGAGGAGATCCGGGAGGCGCCGGTTCTGTGCCTGGTGCCGCTGAGCGTCACGGCGCTGTTCTGCCTGGTGCTGTTTCTCTGGCCGACGCTGGCGCTGGAGCTGATTCAAAGGGTCGTGTCGCCCTGAGAGGCACGCGGAGCCGAACCGTAGAGGAATGAAACGCATGAACGAAAACGGCAAGGATTTGCACGGTGAAAACAAGATCCTGGCGCACGAGCCGGTCGAGGGGTATCGCCCCGTGCTGATCGCGTTTGTCGCGATGGGTGCCCTCTATCTTGCCGTCATCCTGGCCAGAACCCTGTGAAGGAGAACATGGTGCACCACAACGCCGTCAACCCGGGGCCGAACAGGCCGCCCCTGATCCCCCCGCGGACCCTCAAATGGCTGCTGGCCGGTTTTTACGCCGTTCTGGCCCTGCTGTTCCTGGCCGACGGCCTCTATCACCGTCACGCCATCTTTCCCTGGGAGGAGTGGTTCGGGTTCTATGCCGTGTTCGGGTTCGTGGCCTGCGTGATGCTCGTGCTTGTCGCGAAGCACCTGCTGCGCCCGATCGTCATGCGCGATGAGGACTACTATGATCGCTAGCGCCTTCCCCCCGGGGCTGATCCTGATCCTGGCCGCCGTGCCGGCCGTCCTGCTGCGGGGGCGGGCCCGCGGCGCCTGGATGCTGGTCGTCCCGGTGCTCAGCCTGCTCAACATGCTCTCGCTGCCGGAGGGGAATCACTTCCTCCTGCCGTTTTTCCGCCAGGAACTGGTGCTGGCCCGCGTCGACCGGCTGAGTGTCATCTTCGGGATCATCTTCCACCTCATCGCGTTCATCGCCAACCTCTACGCCCTGAAGGAGGAGGACCGGTTCCAGAACGCCGCCGGTCTGGTTTATGCCGGGGCCGCCATCGGGGCGGTCTTCGCCGGAGACCTTTTCACTCTGTTCATCTTCTGGGAGGTGATGACACTCAGCGCCGCGTTCCTGATCATGGCGCGGCGAACCGAGCGGGCGCTGGCCGCGGGGTACCGCTACCTGCTGGTGCACGTTGTGTCGGGCCTGTTCCTGCTGGGCGGCATCCTGCTGCAGGTGCAGAGCACGGGCACGGTCGCCTTCAACTACATCGGGCTGGGGACCCTGTCCTCCTGGCTGATCTTCATCGGCTTCGGCGTCAACAGCGCCTGGCCGCTCCTGCACTTCTGGCTGCCCGACGCCTACCCCGAGTCCACTGTGACCGGCGCCGTGTTCCTCTCGGCATTCACCACGAAGACGGCCGTCTACGTCCTGGCCCGGGCCTTCCCGGGCACGGAAGCCCTGATCTGGATCGGCGCCGTCATGACGGTCTTCCCGATCTTCTACGCCGTCATCGAGAACGACCTGCGCCGCGTGCTGGCGTACAGCCTGATCAACCAGGTCGGCTTCATGATGGTCGGCATCGGGATCGGCACGCCGCTGGCCCTGAACGGCGCCGTGGCGCACGCGTTCAGCCACATCCTGTACAAGGGGCTGCTGTTCATGTCCATGGGGGCGGTCCTGTTCCGGACCGGGAAGATCAATGCGACGGACCTGGGCGGGCTGTGCCGGTCCATGCCCTGGACCTGCACGTTCTGCATCGTCGGGGCGGCCTCCATCTCCGCCTTCCCGCTGTTCAGCGGTTTCGTCAGCAAGTCCATGGTCATGGAGGCGGCCGCGCTCGGCGACATGCGCCTCGTCTGGTTCATGCTGCTATTTGCCTCGGCGGGCGTGTTCCATCACGCCGGGATCAAGGTTCCCTTCTTCGCCTTCCTGTCCCACGATTCGGGCATTCGCTGCAAGGAGGCGCCGTGGCACATGCTGCTGGCGATGGGCCTGGCCGCGGCGCTCTGCATCGGCATCGGCGTGTTCCCACAGGCCCTCTACAGCCTGCTGCCCTATGCGACCGAGTACCGGCCCTATGAAGCCGGGCACGTGATTTCGCAGACCCAGCTGCTGTTCTTCTCCGCCCTGGCCTTCACGTTGCTGCTGCTCGCGGGGGTCTACCCGTCCGAGATCCGCGCCGTCAACCTCGACGTCGACGTCCTGACGCGCAAGGGCGGGCGCGCCTTCTACCGCCTGGCGGACCGCGCCCTGAACGCCCTGAACGACTGGGCCGACGAGGTCGTCACCCATCGCCTGACACGCCGGCTGGCCCTGTTCTTCCGGATGCCTGCCTGCAACCTGCAGCGCCTGGGCTTCCGCGCGTTGGCCCTGCTTTACGGCAACCACGAGTGGATGAAGGAGAAGATGTCTACCTCGGAGGCCCGTTGCGAGACCGGAGCGCACCCCGTCGGCGAGGGCGTCCTGCGCGCGGTCCTGCTGCTGACGGTTCTCACGATCCTCGTGCTCATGTGGTAGTCGCCGGAGGGGTGACATAAAAAAGAGGGCGTGCATGGCACGTCCTCTCTGTTTATCCCGGATGAAGGATTGGTTTACGACTCCGAAGGCTCCTCGACGGCGATGTCCACGATTTCCACTTCCCGAACGCCCCCGGGCGTCTTGACGCGGACGATGTCGCCCACGTTCTTGCCGATGAGGGCCTTGCCGATGGGGGAGGTGACGGAGATCCGGTTGTTCGAGACGTCGGACTCGTACGGGCCGACGAGCTGATAACGGGTCTCGTCGCCCGTGTCGATGTCGGCGAAGGAGACGGTCGTGCCGAAGACGACCCGGTCGCCGGTGACGCCGTTGAGCTCCACGATCTGCGAGGTGGCCAGGCAGTTCTCGATTTCCTGCTGGCGGCCGTGCAGGAAGGACTGGCGCTCCTTCGCGTACTGGTACTCGGCGTTTTCCGAAATGTCGCCGTGGCCGCGCGCCTCCTCGATGGCCTTGATGTTCTCGGGGATCAGCACCCTCTTGAGCTGGTCCAGTTCTTTTTTCAGCTTCTCGAAACCCGCCTTCGTGATGGGCATCTTCTCCATCGAAACTCCTCCGGGGCGATTCGTCAGGCAAAAAAAATAAATATCCGCCAGTGCCTTGGGGCAATAACGGATATTTGAAATCTGATTTACACAGAAACGGCGGGGCTGTCAAGAGATTTCAGGGCTGCGCGGGGACGCTTTCCCGGCTTGCGCGATCGGTTTTGTTATGCTAGGTTTGACATGACCGGGGCCGCCTGAGGCGGCCCCGTTTGATTCGCCATGCTCGACAAATACAAAAGAGAAATCAACTACCTGCGGGTATCCGTCACGGACCGCTGTAACCTCAGGTGCGTCTACTGCATGCCGAAAGAGGGCCTGTCGCTCATCGGCCACGACGACATCCTGAAGTACGAGGAAATGCTGCGGATCGTCCGCATCGCGCAGAAGCTCGGGATCGTGAAGGTCCGGGTCACGGGCGGGGAGCCGCTCGTACGCCGGGGGGTCGCCGACTTTCTGGCGGAACTCGGGAAGATGGGCCTCGAGGACATCAGCCTCACCACCAACGGCATTCTCCTGGAGACGTTTGCCGAGCCGATCCGCAGGGCTGGCGTGTGCCGCATCAACGTGAGCCTCGACTCGCTGGACCCGGAGCGATACGCCCGCATCACCCGGGGCGGTGACCTGGCTGCCGTCCTGCGGGGGCTGGAGCGGGCCGAGCGGGTCGGGTTTTCCCCGATCAAGATCAACGTCGTCACCGTGAAGGACTTCAACGACGACGAGACCCTGTCCTTTGCCCGCCTGACTCTCGAGAAACCCTACGAGATCCGCTTCATCGAACTCATGCCGATCGGCGGCGAGAAGGGCAGCAACGACAAGTACGTCTCCAACGACGAACTGATGGAACGGATCGGCCGTGTGGGCACCCTCCACACCGTTGAGAGCGGCAGGGTGGGGCGGAGCTTCGGCGGCCCGGCGCGCCGTTTTCGGTTCGACGGGGCCCGGGGCGTGATCGGCTTCATCAGCCCCATCAGCCACAACTTCTGCCACGCCTGCAACCGCCTGCGCCTCACCGCCGACGGCGGTCTGCGGGCCTGCCTGATGGTCGACGGGGAGATCGATCTCAAGGGGCCCATGCGGGGCGGATGCAGCGACGAGGAACTGGAGCAGCTCATCTGCCGGGCCGTCATGAGCAAGCCCCGGGGGCAGTGCACCGACGCAGCGGGCGAGGATCGCAGCCGCAGGAAGTGCGCCCGGGAGATGTCCACCATCGGCGGCTGACGCAGGCGCACTGCGCCGGGTTTCGGGGTTCGGGACTCGGGTATCGGGAAAGACCAGACGCCATCTGATGGAACTTCCAACCTTCTCGCCTACTCAACTTCTCACCCTCGTGCGCATGAGCTAAGTCATGATTAAAGAAGCCACGCTTTATGAAAAGCTTGAAGGGGGCAACGTCCGGTGTGCCCTCTGCAGTCACCGCTGCAGGATTGCCCCGGAGAAGAGGGGTGTTTGCGGGGTGAGGGAGAACCGGGAAGGGACCCTGTACACGCTCGTCTACGGTCCCGTCATCGCCGCGAGCGTTGACCCCGTGGAGAAAAAGCCCCTCTATCACCTCTACCCGGGCTCCCATTCCTACTCGATTGCCGCCGTGGGCTGCAACTTCCGCTGCTCCTTCTGCCAGAACCACGAGATCTCGCAGATGCCTCGCGAAGAGGGCCGCATCGCGGGCCGGGAGATGTCTCCCCGCGAGGTCGTCGACAGGACCGTCGACAGCGCGTCGAAGTCGGTTTCCTACACCTACACGGAACCCACGATTTTCTTCGAGTTTGCCCGTGACACAGCCCGTCTTGCCCGCGAGAGAGGCCTGAAGAACATCTTCGTGACCAACGGCTTCATGACGCAGGAGGCCCTCGAGGCCGCTTCGGACTGGCTAGACGCGGCCAACGTGGATCTCAAGTCCTTCCGCGATGATTTCTACAAGCGACACTGCGGCGCGCACCTCGAGCCCGTCCTGGAAGCCCTGAGGGGGATGAAGAAGCGGGGGATCTGGGTGGAGGTGACCACACTCGTCGTCCCGACGCTCAACGACGACGAGGGCGAACTCAGGAAAATCGCCGACTTTGTCCGCACGCTCGGAGAGGAGGTGCCCTGGCACGTCAGCCGCTTTTTCCCGCGATACCAATCGCAGAGCCTGCCCCCGACACCGGTGAAGACCATCGACCGGGCCCTGGCAATAGGGCGGGAGGCCGGCCTCAAGCACGTCTACGGAGGAAACGTGCCGGGAAGCGCGAATGATCACACGTATTGCTCCGCGTGCGGGAACCTGCTGATCGAACGGCGGGGCTACGCCATCGGGGCGTACAGCCTGGAGGGCTCGCGATGCCGTCGCTGCGGGACCGTGCTGGCAGGGATCTTTGAAGAAGAGGGTAAGAGGATAAGAGGGTAAGAGGGTCGGAATATCTATCGCCGTTTTCCGGCTTAACATTCAATGGAACGCTGGTGATTTTAGAACGGCCTCTCCAACCTTCTTACCTTCTCAACCTCTCACCTTCTGGCATTACGAAGTATCTCCACGATGTCCGGAGGCGCTTTCTCGGGGGACCCCGTGTCGAAGGGGGGATCGGGGTCGTATTCGATGCCGAGCTGAATCGCCTGGGCGGCTTTGTCGCCTGCCATCCACTGGACCATGCGAAGCGACATGTCGATCCCTGCCGACACACCTGCGGCCGTGACGATTTTGCCTTCGCGGACCACGCGCTCCGTGACGACGTCCGCGCCGAATGCCGCCAGCCTGTCCCGGTAATTCCAGTGCGTCGTTGCCTTCAGCCCGTTCAGGAGACCGGCAGACCCCAGCACCAAGGAGCCCGTGCATACCGACGCCGTGAACAGCGAAGTGCGGTGCGCGCTGCGGATCCACTCGAGCACGGCAGGCTCGCGGATGACGTCGTCGACGCCCGATCCTCCGGGCACGAGCACAATCTGCGGAGACGGTACCTCGTCGAGGCGGCGGTCGGCAACGAGGGTGAGCCCCCCTCTGGCCTTTTTCGGGCCGGGTGAGGAGGCCACCCAGGCAACGGCTGCGCCCGGAATCCTCGAGAGCACTTCATAGGGGCCCACCGCATCGAGAACCGTGATGTCGTCGAACAGCAAAATGGCTATCTGCATCTCTTCTCCTTTCCCTGCATGCCGTTCCCTGTCCCCTGAACCCCGTTCTCCCTCTCCCGGAGGGCGTCATCAGGCCTTTCAGGCGATGACCTTGCCGTCGGCCAGGACACAGTTCTCCGTCACGGTGCCCCCCGGCGTCTCGATCTCGTATTGATAGCCGGCGAGCAGCTTCTTCCTGCCCAGTTCCATGCACAGGTCCTCTATGATTTTTTGCGCCCGCTCGGCGGTTTCTGCCTTCAAGTCGAGATTCACGACGGCCTTCATTTCGTGGAATCCTCCTTCTTCAAACCCCGTGGCTTGTTGCTTGCGGCTTGCGGTTCTTCCTGCCACTCCAGTTCGTCTTCCGTGTACTCTTTCGCCAGGACGCGCCGGGCGTGCTCCACCCACATCTCCGGCACGAGGACCTGCACCTCGCCGAGGCCGTCGACGGTGATGGCGTAGATCGCGCCGATCGGCTCGTACTGCAGGCGCACGGGGATCCCCTCCGCCTCGAGTCGACCTTCGAGGATTCTCGCTTTGATGACCCCCTGCGCGGTGCCGACGACCTGCCAGCTCTCATCGTCCATGGTTTACCCTTCAACCCGGATTTCCAGGTAGATGTCCCCCGCCCGGCCGCCTTCCGCCCGGCCAAGGCCCGCGAGCCGGATCCTCGTGCCGTTCTCCGTGTCCGGCGGGATTGTGACCATGAAGGCCCGACGCGCCGCGTCGCCGGGCACGCTGATCATCTTGCGCGTCCCGTTCCGGGCCTCCTTTGCCGTGATCGCCACCGTGCCGTAGAGATTCAGGTCGTCCGTCTCGGCGACGGGATGGATGCGCTGGATCCGCGGAGTGGAGTGGCGGGCAAAGGTTTCGTGGAGCTTCTCGTCCAGGCGGCTCTCCGGGAGGCGGGAGAAGAGCTTCACGGCGATCATTCCGAACACAAACCCGCCGATGTGGGCCCACCAGGCAATGCCGCCCCCGCCCTCGGGCCCGGGGAGGGAGGCATAGAAGAACTGGAAGAGGAGCCAGATCCCCAGGAACACGACAGCTGGGATCTCGACGAAGTAGGGGATGAAGAAGATCGGGATCAGCGTGATGATCCGCGCCCCTGGGAAGAGGATGAAGTAGGCCCCCATCACCCCCGCGATGGCCCCGCTCGCGCCGATCGTGGGCACCGTCGACCCCCAGTTGGACCAGAGGTGGGCGCCCCCGGAAGCCCATCCGCACAGGAGGTAGAAGGCGAGAAAGCGGGTCGCTCCCATGCGGTCCTCCACGTTGTCGCCGAAGATGTAGAGGGACCACATGTTCCCGAGCAGGTGGAGCACCCCGCCGTGGAGGAACATGAAGGATAGCAGGGCGAAGGCCTGCTCGGCGAAGGTGAAGTGCGCGGAGATTTCGGGAACGGCGTAGCGCGCGGGGACGAGGCCGTAAGTATAGATGAAGCGATCGAGGTTCTCCCCCTGCATCGTCTGGTAGAGGAAGACGAGGACGTTGAGGCCGATGATGCCGTGCGTGACGGCGGGGTAGCTCTTCGACGGGATCTGGTCGCGTATGGGGATCATGCCATCACACGGGATGCAGGCTGCTGGTTACGGGATCGAGGCGAAGCCCGCTCCGGCAGCGCGTCGCCTTCCCATCGGGACTGTCATCTTATCGCACAAACCGTCCCGCACGCAAACAGGAATGCAGACAAAAAAAGGGGGCGGGCCAGAAGGCCCGCCCCCGTGAACCGTCTTGACGGTCAGGCGCTCATCGCTTACTTCACGAACGGCGCCGGGATCGGGTAGATCATGCGCCCGAACACGGTGTTGCAGACCACCGCGCCGGCCACGTACACGCCGATCCAGCCGGAAGCCACGAGCAGCCAGCCCACGATGGGCTTGCCGACTGCGGGATCCATCTTGCCGAGGTCCAGACCGACGATGCACCACAGAACGATGTCGATCATGACGACGAGCAGGAAGATAAGCTTATTGGCCTTCAGGTATGCAGGGGTCACGGCCGTAAGGAAGCCGGCCCCGGCCATCCATGTCCATCCCTCGACGTAGACATGGGGAGCCATGCCGAACTTGATCATGAGGAACTTGGAGAGAACGCTCAGCGACGCGCCGAACATGAAGAAGGCCGAGAAGAACAGGAAGACGTTACCGCCGGTGATATTATGGTCTTTCAATTCCATAACCGCAACCGTGTACTGCACCACACCGCCGCCAACAAGCCATGCGAACAGGATGGGGAGGCCTTCGGCCTTTACCCAGCCAAGAAATACCGCGGCGAAACCAAAGCAGGCAACAGCGAGGGCGCCCAGACCAGCGGGAGCCGGAGTTGCAAAGGTGTGTTCCTGTGCCATAGAAAAATCCTCCTTTTTTCTAGTAAGAAAATGAAATGGGTAACTCAGAATGAATGAAGAAAAAATCACACCTTACCAAAAAATCCCTCTGTCACCTCCCTTCCTTGTGGATTTTCAGGCCCGACCTCTCATTCCGGGCCGTTTGTCGAGCGTGGCTTCAGGCGCCTGCGCGTCGGCCCGACCTCTCATTCCGGACCGCCGCTCGAGCGTTGCTTCAGTCGCTCCTGCGAATCAAATGACCCCCTGTTGGTAAGATGATCTGCATTCCTGGCACACGGTATCAAAGAACTTTTCCTGATATTACGCCTTGTACCTACCAAAGATAAAATCATCCTGTCAAGAAGAAAAACGCCGCAGAAGGATTCCGTTCTTTGCGGGCTCGGGGAGCATGCTGCGGAAGGCGGGCGGGGAGGGCGTTTCAGCCCTGTGCGGCGCGGGGCCGCCGGCGGGTCGTCGGGGGGGACGGGTCGGGCGAGCCCCTAGGAGGCGCGGTAGGCGAAAAGAATGATGAAGATGCCCAGGAGCCAGAAGAGGTAGGCGAGGATCCGGTGCTTCTGCCGGGAGTCCAGTTTCGAAAACATGCTGATGAAATTCGCCTTCTCTTCCTGCACGGGCGGCCGTGCGGGGGGTGTCGGGGCCTGCGGCTGTCTCTTGTCCTTTTTCGACATGGAATGCATTCCTCTTCGCGCCTGCTGCGCGGTGCCTTTTCCATAAAGGAAACGGCGACGCCTGTCAAGACAAAGACCGGGCCGCCGGGGGGGGATGAAAAAGCCCGGGCCGAAACCCGGGCTTCGCCGCAACGGGACGCAGGAACGGGTCACTTCCCGCTCTGGTAGGGATCCCAGTCGAATCCCCAGAGATCGCTGTGCATGGGGACCTTGTAGTTTCTCCTCTCCTCGTATGCGGGGTAGCGCCTCGCCTTGCCCTCGACGGGCAGCATGCCGACGGGGAATTTCGGAGCGAGCAGGCCGTGTTCCCGGGCTTCCTTCTCCAGCCATTCCCGGTCGTCGGGGTGCGCGATCGAGATGAGCGCCGCCGCCCTCTCGTAGCCGTTGAGGCCGCGGAGGTTGACGATGCCGTGTTCGGTGCAGACATAGTTGGCGAGCTGGGCCGGGACGTCCACCGACGAGCCTTCGGGCAGGAAGGGGACGATGCGGGAGGTGCCGTGCTTGCTGCGGGACGTCATGGAGGCGACGCCCCGGCCGCCCCTGCTCTGGGCGCAGAAGGACACGAAGTTGAAGTAGCCGCCTGTGCTCGAGATCGGCCGTTTCTCGTAGAACCCCGAGCACTGCTGGCCCAGGAGGTCCACGGCAACGCAGTTGTCGATGGCGATCATGTTGTCGATCCGGGTCAGGTTGTGCAGGTTGTTGGTGTAGCTGATGTCGTAGACGGCCAGGTTCGGGTTGTGGTGGATCGTGTCGTAGTACCACTTCACGTCCACGGGGAAGGCGAAGGTCCAGACGCTCTTTCCGCGGTCGGCGGGAAGGCTCTTGTAGCGGTTGGTGACCTGCCCGGACTCGATCAGTCTGATCAGGCCGGCGTTGAGCATCTCCGTGTGGATGCCGAGGTCCTTGAAGCCGGCGTTGGCCATGGCGCCGACGCAGGCCGAGGGCAGCGAGCCGATGCCGAGCTGGACGACGTCCCGGTCCCGCATGATCGTCATGATGTGGCCGGCGATGGCCTCCTCCTCGGGCTTCGCCTTGATGGCCTTCTCGTTGATCTGGGGCCACCGGTACCGCTCCACGTCCACCTCGACCCAGTAGTCGATCTCGTCGATGTGGATGGTGTTGAAGCGCCCGCCCTCGGCCCAGGGGTAGTCGGCGCGCACCTCGATGACGGACTTCTTGGCGCACTGCGAGAAGATGCCAGCGTTGTTCGTGCCGTAGGAGAAATTCGCGAATCCGTGGTGATCCCAGGGGGTTGCCGCGTTCCACCACCAGTCGAGGCCGCGCTTTTCCTTCACGGCGTTGACGAAGCGGTAGTGGCAGAACCACATGCCCATGGCCCACCCCCACTGCGCCCAGCTCGTGACGTTGTTGGTGTCGCGGGCCTTTCGGCTCCAGGGGAAGAAGAAGTACTCGTGGAAACAGTGGTATTCCTGTTTGGGGTCGACCTGCTGGAACTCGAGGTGGGGGTAGAACATGGCGTAGTTCCAGATCTCGATATCCTTCACCTGGCCCGGGCCGGGGCCGAGGCGTTTGGCGAGCTCCTTCATGCACTCCGTCGAATCTCCTCCCACGGAGCCGGGCTGGATCCAGTCGCCCGATTTGACCATGTCGAGGATCTGCTGCGGGGTTCTCTTTTTGTCGCGGATTTTCTGTTGAACAGGCGTCGTCATTCTGCTCCCTCCTTGCGAATGCTGGCTCTTTCCCCTGTGTGCAAGTCCTGTCGGCTGGGCGTGGAGATCGGGCGGGAAAAGAGATGTGACCCTGACCGGTTTGTCCCTCCCCTCCGAATGGCAATGGATCTCGTGGATGGAACGGCTGAGAACGATTTTTGATTAAACGTTTGCCTGCTGTTTTGTCAAGACAAATACGCTCCCCCGGCCGCCGGGAGACTATCGCCGGAGGGGTAATTTTCAGCGGAAACCGCGTCTTACGGGGTCGCAATTCCCGGTTTTTGGAACGGAAATTGAATACAACATGTAGTGGTCAACGGGCGAAAGGACACATTCCGTAGTAGTTTTTAGCCCTTTACATCGTTATGGTGCTTTGGTAGAGTGTTGGCAATTTGGACAAACCGTCAGCGAACTGACAGAAGCATGGGGATGGAATGAAACTCAAGCGGCTCGAAATCATCGGGTTCAAGTCCTTCCGGGACAGGACCGTCATCGATTTTTCATCCGGCATCAGCGGCATCGTGGGGCCCAACGGCTGCGGCAAGAGCAACATCGTCGACGCCATCCGCTGGGTCATGGGGGAGCAGCGGGTATCTCTGCTGCGCGGCAAGAAGATGGACGACGTCATCTTCAACGGCAGCGAGGAGGCCCAGCCCGTGAGCCTGGCCGAGGTGACCCTCGTCATGGAATCCGGCGGGTATCCCTTCCCCGCACCCTATGCGGACTGCTCGGAGGTGATGATCACGAGGAGGGTCTTCCGCGACGAGGAGGGCGAGTACTTCATCAACAAGGTGCGGTGCCGGCTTCTCGACGTGAAGGAGTTCTTCATGGACACGGGCGTGGGCGCCAGGACCTACTCGCTCGTGGAGCAGGGCAGCATCGCCAACCTCATGGAGGCCAAACCCGAGGAGCGGCGCCAGTACATCGAGGAGGCCGCGGGGATCACCAAGTACAAGAGCCGCAAGGAGGCCGCCGTCCGGAAGATGGAGTCGACGAAGCAGAACCTGCTTCGCCTCAACGACATCATGCGCGAGGTCAAGAGCCAGCTCAACGCCGTTTCCCGGCAGGCCAAGCGGGCCGAGCGGTACAAGCAGCTCAAGAAGGACCTCCGGGAGATCGAACTGGCCCTGGCCGCGCAGGCCTTCACGGAGATGCTGGGGAAGAAGTCCGATCTGCAGCGGCGCTACGACGACGCCTCGGCCGCCACCGACGACGCCCGCTCGCAGCTTGCGGTGCTCGAGGCCCGCATCGAGGAGTTCCGGGCCGAGATCGCCGAGAACGACCAGGGCGTCAAGCAGCTTCAGGAGAAGCTCTACACCGCAAAGAACGAGATCAGCATCCAGGAGCAGGGAATCGAGCACGCCCGGTCGCGGCTCGACGACCTGGCCGTCCAGAAGGAGCGGGGGGCGATCGAGCTGGATTCGCTGCGGGCCCGCCGCGGGGAGATGGAGCGCGAGCTGGAGCAGCTCGAAGCGCAGTCGACGGAGTCGGACGGACGGATCGCAGCGGGCCGGGATGAGGTCGCTCTGCGGCAGGCCGACGTCGAAGAGCTCCGAAAGAGCGAGCAGGGGCTCCGGGACGGGCTGGAACAGGAGAAGACCGCCTACTTCAGCGCGCTCACCGAGCAGTCGCGCCTGCAGAACGCGCTGGCGGCAACCCGGAAGAGCCTGGAGGATCTCCAGCGCCGCTCCGAGCGTGAGGTCAGGGAGCTCGAGGAGCACGAGGGCCGCCTGACCCTCGCCCAGGAAAACCTTGCAGGCACCCGCACGGGCCTCGAAGGAGGCCGGGAACGCCTGGAGAGCCTTCGGAAGGAGACCGCGGAGCTCCAGCAGCTCATCCAGCGCTCCCGCACCGAGCTGGAGGAGACCGACGAGAGGGTGTTCCGGCTCAAGGAGGAACTGGGGAAAAAGACCTCACGGCTCGCCTCGCTCCGGGAGTTCCAGAACCGCTACGAGTGGTGCGACGCGGGGACGCGGTCCATCATCCGGGCGGGGGCCGAGGCCGGCCTCTCCCTGGACAGCGTCCACGGGCTCGTGGCCGACCACATCGAGGTCCCCCGCGAGTACGAGGTCGCCGTCGAGGCGGCCTTGGGCGAGCGGCTTCAGTACGTCGTCGTCAAGAGCCAGGAGGAGGGCATCCGGGCCATCGACTACCTGAAGACCCGCACCGCGGGCCGCAGCAGTTTTGTCCCGTTGCGGGTCCGCGCGAGCGCCCTCGACGTGGAATCGAACGAGACCCTCCGGGGGACGACGCGGCTTCTCGACGTCGTGCGCGTCAAAGAGGAGTTCCGCAGTATTGCCGAATACCTCCTGGGCGACACCCTCCTGGTTTCCGACCTGCAGTCCGGGATCGCCCTGTGGGAGCGGAATGGGTTCCGGGGGACCCTGGTGACCCCCGATGGCGACATGATCAGCCCTCACGGCGTCCTGACGGGGGGAAGTCGGGTTTCCACCGAAGAGAGCAGCCTGCTGAGCCGCAAGAGGGAGATCGCCGAGCTGGAGAAGGACGCGAGCCGCCTCGAGGACCGGCTTCGCGAGGAGACGCAGAGCCGCAGCGCCCTGGCCGACCGGATCGCCTCGATGGAGGAGAACTGGGAGGCGGGCCGCGATGCCGTCCGGGAAGCGGAGCTCGAGCTCCAGGGCCGCAAGAAGGACGTGGAGCGGTTCGAGAACGAGCTGAAGTGGATCCAGCAGCGCGTGGGCGTGATCCGGTTCAACCGCGAGACGCTGCTGGCCGAGGAGCAGGAAGCGGCGGCAAAGCTGGCCGCCACGGAGCGGGAGATCGAGACGGCCGACGTGCGCTGCCTCGAGATCAACCGCCGGCTCGAGGAGACCCAGCAGCGCTGGCAGGCCGCGAAGGCGGATCTGGAGGGCAAGGATGCCCTGCTCACGGAGGCGCGCGTCGCCCTGGTGGCCCTGGAGGAGAAGCGTAACGCCGACCTCAAGGCGCTCGAGCGGCTCCGCGAGTCCCTGCGCACCCTCGAGGTCGAGGCGGAAACGCGGCTGCAGAACCTGGGCGAGGCGGACCGCAACCGCGAGGAGCTGACGGCGAAGATCGAACAGGACCGCTTGTCCCTGGACGCGCTCTACACCGGCTACGGGGAGATCGAACGGGACCTGGCCGCCGCCCGCGAGGGGCAGACCTGGCGCGAGGGGAAAATGGGCGGGCTCGAGGGCGAGGCCCGTGAGGCCCGAAGGAAGATCGAGCAGATGCTCCGCGAAACGGGAGAGTTCGACATCGAGATCCGGGAACTGGCCTTCCAGATCGACGCGTTGAAGAACGGGATGCAGGAGAAGTACCAGGCCGCCCTCGACGAACTCGTACGGGGGTTCGCACCGATCGAAGAAACACGGATCGGGGAACTCCGGGAGGACCTCGAAAAGAAGAAGAAAGCCGTCGAGGACTTCGGCGAGGTGAACCTGCTGGCCATCAGCGAGCACGAGGAGCTCCAGACGCGGCACGACTTCCTCTCCGGCCAGATCTGCGACCTCAACGCCTCGCTCGACTCGCTGCAGAAGACCATCGCCCGGATCAACCAGGTGTCGAGGAATCGATTTTCCGAGACCTTCGAAGCCGTCAACGCCTGCTTCCAGTCCGTCTTCCCGAAGCTCTTCCGCGGCGGCAAGGCGACGCTTCTGCTCACCGACGGCGAGGATTTGCTGGAGACGGGCGTCGACATCGAGATCCAGCTGCCGGGCAAGCGCACGCAGAGCATCAACCTGCTCTCCGGCGGCGAGAAGTCGCTTTCCGCCGTGGCGCTCATCTTCTCCATCCTGCTGCACAAGCCCACGCCCTTCCTGATTCTCGACGAGGTCGACGCGGCGCTGGACGACGCCAACATCGCCCTGTTCAACCAGTTCGTCAAGGACATCTCCGAGCGCTCCCAGATCATCCTGGTGACGCACAACAAGAGGACCATGGAGGTCTCCGACAACCTCTTCGGCGTCTCGATGGAGAAGAAGGGGATTTCGACGCTGGTATCCGTCAACCTGAACCAGATCGCAGCCTAAGTCAGGGTCCAGGGTTCAGGGTTCAGGCTACAGGGGGAAGAGAACGAACAGTGCCATGCCGGACCTGAACCGGTATTCCTGTCGTCTCCGAATTTCCAGCATATTTTTCGGCGTCATGCCGACGGATGTTCCTTAACGGCTCAAGGTACACTCCCCCTTTCATCCCCCTTTGAAAAGGGGGAAAGAGGGGGATTTTCTTTTTTCAGGCTGGACAAAGAATCCGGAGCTATTCTATAAATCTGCAGACTGAAACAGCCCGGATGCATCGAAGGGAAAGGACGTCATGTTCGGAAATTCGGAAAAGAAGGGCTCCTTCTTCGAGCGGCTCAAGGAAGGACTCAGCAAGACCAAGCAGAGCCTCGTGCGCAACGTCGACCAGGTGCTCTTCGGCGAGAAGAAGATCGACGCCGGTCTCTTCGAGGACCTCGAGGAGATGCTCGTCATGGCTGACGTGGGTCCGGCATTTGCCGCGGAGCTCATCGACGAGATGAAGGAGATTGCAAAGCGCTCCGAGCTCAGCAGCCCCGACGTGCTGCGGACCATCATGCGCGACAACATCCACTTCATTCTCAAGCAGCGCGAAGCGCCCCTGGAGATCCCGAAGGACGGCCTGTACACCGTCATGGTCGTCGGCGTCAACGGAACGGGAAAAACGACGACGATCGGAAAGGTCGCCAACGAGTTGAAAGTCCGCGGGCACAGCGTGATGCTCGCCGCCGCGGACACCTTCCGGGCCGCCGCCATCGAGCAGCTCGAGGTCTGGGGCGAGCGGGTGGGCATTCCCGTCATCAAGCAGAAGATGGGGTCCGACCCCTCGGCCGTCGTCTTCGACGCGCTGCAGGCCGCCAGGGCCCGGGGGGTGAACGCCCTCATCATCGACACGGCGGGGCGGCTCCACACGAAGGTCAACCTCATGGAGGAGCTCAAGAAGGTCAAGCGCATCATGGGGAGGGAGTTTCCCGGGTCGCCCCACGAAGTGCTCCTCGTGCTCGATGCCACGACGGGCCAGAACGCGGTCAACCAGGCGAAGATGTTCAACGACGCGATCGGGGTGACGGGCCTCGTCCTTACGAAGCTCGACGGCACGGCCAAGGGCGGCATCATCATCCGCCTCGCCCGGGAGTTCGACATCCCCATCCGCTACATCGGCATCGGCGAGAAGATGGACGACCTGCGGCCCTTCAACAGCGCGGAGTTCGTCGACGCCCTGATGGGGTAGTAGGCCGCAAAGGGACGCATGGGACGCATTTTTGCCATCGGCGACATCCACGGCTGCCTCGACAAGCTCCGGAAGCTCCTGGCGGTCATCGACGTCGACTGGGCCGCGGACACCGTCGTTTTCATGGGCGACTACATCGACCGCGGACCGGCGTCGAAGGAGGTGGTCGACGCCGTCCTGGAGCTGCGCGGGAAACACGAGCGAGTCGTCTGCCTGATGGGCAACCACGAGCGGATGTTCCTGAACTGGCTCGACGGCCGGGAGGAGGGGCTCTTCCTGGCAAATGGAGGCCGCAGCACCCTGCGCTCCTACGGCATTGCGTCCGATGACGCCGACAGGGAGGCGAAGGTTCCCCCCGATCATCTGGCCTTCTTCCGCTCCCTGCTGCCGTTCTTCGAGACGGAGACGCACCTGTTCGTCCACGCCGGCGTGCGGCCCGGCATCCCCATGGAGATCCAGGACCCCCATGACATGATCTGGATCCGCCACGAGTTCTTCATGGCCGACCACGGGTTGAGGAAAACCGTCGTTTTCGGGCACACGCCCTTCACCGGCGAGCCCTTCGTGGGCGAAAAGAGGATCGGCATCGACACGGGCGCGGTCTACGGCGGGACGCTGACGTGCCTCGAACTGCCGGCGATGAAGTTCCACCAAGTCTGATGGCTGGTGACCGGGCGGGAAGCATCCTCCGGAATCGGGAAGCTGGGAAGTTGAGAAGTTGCGAAGCTTGGAGAGACTGAAGGTAATTTCACCGTCTCCGCATTTCCTAGCTTCAAAGCTTCTTAACTTCTCTCTGTACAGGGCGCCTTGCATCCGGGCCTTTTTGACCAGCCCTAAAGAGAACGATCAGGTGTCGTAGTGCCATGAAGATTCTCGAGTGCGTCCCCAACTTCAGCGAGGGGCAGAACCGGCAGACGATCGACGCCATCGCCGACGCCCTGTTGCGGGTCGGCGGGGTGCGGCTCCTCGACATCTGCACCGATGCCGACCACAACCGGACGGTCTTCACCTTCATCGGGCCCCCCGACGACATCGAGAAAGGTGCGGCGGCGGCCTGCGACAGGGCGCTGGCGCTCATCGACATGCGCGCCCAGAGGGGCGTGCACCCGCGGATTGGCGCCGTCGACGTCGTCCCCTTCATCCCGCTCAAAAACGCCGTCATGGCCGACGCCGTCGAGGCGGCCCGCCGTTTCGGCCGGGCCTTCGCGCAGCGCAACGGCCTTCCCGTCTATTTCTACGGCGAGGCCGCCCTCGTCGAGGAGCGCCGGGAACTGCCCCATATCCGCAGGGGGGGCTACGAGGGGCTGGAGAAGCGTATGAAGGAGCCGCAGTGGGTTCCCGATGCGGGCCCCGCCGTCCTCAACGCACGGAGCGGGGCCACGGCCGTGGGTGCCCGGGACTTTCTCGTCGCCTACAACGTCAATCTCGCCTCGGCGGACCTGGAAGCGGCCCGGAAGATCGCCGAGACGATCCGGTTTTCCAGCGGCGGGATGAAACACGTGAAGGCCATCGGCGTGCCCCTGAAGACCCGGGGCATCGTGCAGGTGTCCATGAACCTCACCAACTTCCGGGAGACTCCCGTGAAGGAGGTCTTCGACCGCGTGAAAGCCGAGGCCGAACGCCTCGGCGTGCAGGTCCTCGAGTCGGAGCTCGTCGGCCTCATCCCCGAAGAGGCGCTGAAGGGGGTCACGCCGCAGTCCCTCATGCTGAAGGACTTCAGCGAGGACCGGATCGTCGAGAGGCACCTGCCCGCGATCGGCGGCGGACGACAGGCTTGACTCGCCGTTGCGATCGTGCTACCTTCCTCAATCCTTTCAGGAAGAAAAAGTGCCCCCTTAGCTCAGAAGGATAGAGCAACGGATTCCTAATCCGTGTGCCCCGTGTTCGAATCACGGAGGGGGCACCATTTTTCTCTTCTCCCCACTTCCCCCTTGACATGCGGAAGGGTTCTCCGTAATCTCACGCACAGAGGGGAATTCCGATTTTGTAACCATCCCGGACAGTCCGAAGGGTGCGCGAGCGTGAACTGGAAAGAACTCACCAGCCTGCCCCCGAAGAAACTCCTTGCCTCCGGCGTGATCGCCGGCGCGTTCCTTGTTGCTTTCACCGTCGGCGGATACCATGCATCGGGCAGCCCGAAAATGTGCGGCGCCTGCCACAGCATGGACCACGTCTACAGCCGCTGGCAGATCTCCACCCACAAGCAGTTTACCTGCGTCGACTGCCATCTGCCCGACACGCACCTCGTCGGCCAGGTTGCCTACAAAATCAAGGCCGGCCTCAACGACCTCTACCACGAAACCCTGAAGATCTATCCCGCCGCCATCGCCATTTCGGCGGAGGGTCGGGGGATTGCCAACGGGAACTGCCTGCGGTGCCATTTCTCGACGGTGCAGAACACCCCCATGGGGGCAGGCGGCGCCGATTGCCTCAAGTGCCATCGTTTCTCCGTGCATCAGCGGGGGCTTGAAAAGGGAGGAGGGATCATCCTTGGACAGCAATAAGAAAATCTGGATGACGCTCGGGGTCGTCGTTCTGGTGATGCTCTTCATCATCGTGCTCCAGGTCTTTGTGCGCACGCCCTACAAGACGATGAAGATCGCCGTGATCCCGGAAGGGGAATACGACCCCGCCGTCTGGGGCCAGCACTACCCGCTGGAGTACAAGAGCTACTTGCGGAACAAGGAAATGGCCGCATCGCCCGCGGGTTTCGGCGGCAGCGAGAAGGTCCAGAAGTCCATCAAGGAGCCCGAGATCCTGATCAACTTCAAGGGGATGCCCTTCAGCATCGACTACACGGAAGACCGGGGCCACCCGTACGCCCTCGAGGACCTCAGGGACACGAAGCGCATCGACAAGACCACGGCCGGCGCATGCATGACCTGCAAGACGGCGCAACTGGCCGACATTTTCAAGGAGAAGGGATGGGACTATGCAAAAATTCCCCTCTTTGATCTGTTGCCCCAACTCAAGCACCCCATCGTCTGCGCCAACTGCCATGACCCGAAGACGATGAACCTGCGCGTCATCAACCCGGCCTTCATCGAGGCCATGGCGCAGCGGGGCGTCGATGTGAAGAAGGCCTCCCGCGAGGAGATGCGCAGCTACGTCTGCGGGCAGTGCCATGCCGAGTACTACTTCGTGCCGGTGGGCAAGAAAGTCGTCTTCCCCTGGGCCGAGGGGCTGCACCCCGAACAGATGTACAATTACTATGCGTACAAGCCCAACGGCTTCGAGATGGACTGGAAGCACCCCGACTCGGAGACCAGGATGCTCAAGGCCCAGCACCCCGATTTCGAGATCTGGAGCGGGGGCGTCCATGCCGGATCCGGTGTCTCCTGCGCCGACTGTCACATGCCCTACATGAAGGTCGACAGCCAGAAGTACACCTCCCATTGGGTGACGAGCCCCATGAAGCACGGCAAGGAAGCCTGCCGAACCTGCCACACCCAGAGCGACCAGTGGCTGCTCGACCGGGTGAAGACGATCCAGACCAACGTCTGGGAGATGCAGCACAAGGCGGGGGAGACGGTGGCGAAGGCCCACCTGGCCGTCGGGAAAGCGTCAAAGAACGCCAGGGCCAACAAGGCGGAACTTGACAAGGCCCGCGAACTCATCCGGAAGGCGCAGTGGTACTGGGATTACGTGGCCGCCGAGAACAGCATGGGTTTCCACAACCCGACCATGGTGCTGAACACGCTCGGGCGCTCCGTCGATTTGGCCCACCAGGCGATCGCGACGGCCGAGAGGGCCTCGGGCGGACGGTAGCCGGCCGAACGGGCGAATCCGATCCCCCGTTCCCCGGAACGGGGGATTTTTTTGCCTTTTTTCTTGACCGGCCATCTCGCAGCCCCTACACTTTTCCGGACGCCGCATACGGAATCCGGAGGATTGGATGGACTGTAAAAAAGAAAAGAACCTCACCCTCTGTACCTGCTCCTACGACCCCTGCTCCCGCAAGGGGATGTGCTGCGAGTGTGTCGAATACCATATCAAGAAGCGACAGCTTCCCGGCTGCTGCTTCCCAAAGGATGCCGAGAAGACGTACAACCGCTCCTTCGAGCACTTCGCGAAGCTGGTGATGGAGAAACGGGTTTGATCGGGCCTGCCATGAAGAAGCGCAGCGCCGGATTGCTTCTCTACCGCCTCCGCGAAGGGGTCCTGGAAGTCTTCCTTGTCCACCCCGGCGGCCCCTTCTGGGCAAAAAAAGACGACGGGGTCTGGTCCATCCCGAAGGGCGAGATCGACGAGGGCGAGGACCCTCTCGAAGCGGCCCGCAGAGAATTCGAGGAGGAAACGGGCTTCCATCCCGAGGGGGAGTTTCGCGAACTGGAGCCCGTCCGTCAGAGAAGCGGAAAGACGGTTTGTGCCTGGGCCGTCGAGGGCGACTGCGACCCTGCGGCCCTCCGCAGCAACACCTTCCCTTTGGAATGGCCGCTGCGATCGGGCAGGTTTCTGGATATCCCGGAGGTGGATCGGGGAGGGTGGTTCGGCATTCCGCAGGCCCATGAGAAAATTCTCGACGGTCAGCGGCCGCTGCTGGAGCAACTGGAACGCATCCTCGAGGATGAAGGCAAAGGATAACCGGAACGCGGGTGATTGCATCCGCGCGACCTCCCGGGACGGGGCGCTTCCATGCATGGAGGGCGCCCGCCGGGGCAATCGAACAGAGAGGAGGGGAGTTATGCAGTTTCTGGTGATTGGCTATGACGGCACCGACGACAAGGCCACGGAGCGCCGGATGGCGGTAAGGGAGGCGCACCTGGCGGGTGTCACGAAGATGAAGGAAGAGGGCAAGGCCGTATACGGAGTCGCCATTCTCAACGATCGCGAGCAGATGATCGGCTCCGTGCTGGTCGTCGATATGCCGACCCGGGCCGACGTGGATGCCTGGCTCAAGACCGAACCGTATGTCACCGGCGGTGTGTGGAAGAAGATAGAAGTGTTGCCGGCACGTGTGCCGCCCATGTTCGCGAAGTGAGAGCAGGGTATCGGGTATAGGGGGAGGCAAAGAAAGTGCCTCAACCGTTTCCGAGAAGCCCAGCGAGGGCCTTGCGCAGGGTCTGCGCGTCGGTGAAAAGATGGCCCTGGATACCCAGATCGCCCGCAGCCAGGATGTTTGCCTTCACGTCGTCGACGAAAAGAATGTCCGAGGGGGGAAGGGCGAGGGTCTCGATGAGGACCTCGAATATTTTCTTCTGCGGCTTGGAAGAACCCACTTCCCAGGAAAGGACGATGGGATCGAAGATGCGGTAGGGCTCACCGGTCATGATGGGTTGGGCCGGCTTTTCCGTATTCGAGAGGATTCCCGTCCTGCATCCGCTTGCGTGAAGATCCCGGGCCACGGCGAAGACGTCGTCTTTCTCCACGTAGGAATGTTCGAACGCCTCGAGCCACAGCGAGGCGGGCAGTTTCCCCTTCGCCCCTGTGCGCCTTCGCACCCCCTTCCAGAACTCCTCCTCCGTGATTCTTCCCTCCTGGAGGTAGGGGATGAGCTTGCGGTAGGCCGCCAGCATGCACCCGGCACCGATCCCGAGCACTTCCCGACTGTACTGCAGAATCCCTTCCGTGGGGTTCTCGATGAGCACGCCCCCCCAATCGAAGATCACCGCCTTGATCATGTCCCGTGGATTCACCGGAGTTCCGATCACGTGAGGGGGCTTTCTGGATGTTTCATGCCGCTCAAAAAAGCGCCGCAGGCCTTGGCCGCGGCGCCTCCTCTTTACCGTTGGTGGGAGAAGTCTCTCTCCTTCCCTGAATCCTGCCCCTGAGCCCTGGACCCTGTCTTTCACTTCACCGGCGGAAAGTTCTTCAGGATCCCCTCTACGGCGCTCTTCAGATCGCCCGAGGCCGCATCGGCGTTGATGGCGCCCGTCGCCGTCCCGCGCCAGATCGCCTGCCTGCCGTCGGCCTTCTGGATCGCGAGCGTAAGCATCCGCAGCTGGTAGCCGTACTGGTTGACGCCGATCTCGTTCTCATAGCTGATCGTGACCAGCATGTCCGGGCTCTCGGCGGTCTTCCGGAACCCCTTCTTCTCGAGGACCTGGTCGGCGTGGTACTGGACGTTCTTCACGACGAGGTCCTGCGTCGGGCCCATGCTTCCCGTAGCCCAGCCGTAGCTCTTCAGCCCCGTGTAGCTCGTCGCCGGATCGAAGGAGTGGTTGAACGTGGTGGCGCAGCCCGCAAGCATGATCCCCGCCGCGAAAAGGGCTGCGGCGACTCCGAACCGTCTGATGCATTTCATTCCGTGCATGGATCCTCCTTCCGCTCGCTCAGTGGGTCTCGTCCTCGGAAGCAGCCAGGGAAATCCCGGGCCGGGCGAGGATGGCCCTACCGCATGATTTTCCGGACCTGCTTTACGTATTCATCCTCCGTGATCACGCCGTCCCCGTTGGCATCCCAGTATCTGCAGTCCTTTTCACCTTTTTGCTTGTTCTTCCAGATGGCCAGGCACTCGCTCGCGCTGAGCTTCCCGTCGCGGTTCGTGTCGGCCTGGGCCAGGATGTCGCGATAGGCGCCCTTGAGCATGTCGTCGGAGGGGCCCATCTTCTGCGCCTGTGAAGCAACGGGCAGCCATACGAGCATCGCAGCGGCCAGTGCGATCCCGATCTTCAGGGCGTGCTGTTTCATCTTGTCCCCCGTGGACGGCTGGTTGCTGGTGTAAACTCCGGTGATTTCTATAGCGCGGTTGCGCCGGGGGTTGCAACAGGAAATTTCCGGCGTACAGGGATCCGTCCCCGCAGAGCAGGAGCCGGCAAAATCGTTCGCCCGGCCCGGGGGTTCTGTGATAGATTGACGGCGATGAAACAAAACGGAGACAAGACAGTGTGGGAGCGGGCGTTCAGCCGCAAGACGGGATCCGGGCTTGCAGGGCTCCTGATGGCGGTGTGTCTCGCGTTTGGCTGCGGGTCTCCGCAGGCGCCGCAGGCCGATGCCCCCAAAACGGGCCCGGCCGTCGAGAGTCATCCTGCCGCGCCGCCGGTCGCGCGCCCGGATATCGGGTTTGCCTCCCGGCAGAAGACGATCGATCACTACCGGAAGCACGGCCGCGAGTTCGGCTCGATCACGATGGAGCAGTACGTGAGGAAGGCCCAGGGACTTCGCGACAGGCCGGCGGGAGGGCCCGTTCTGGAGTCCGTGCGGTCCGATGGGGTGGTGACCCGCTTCGACCGCGGATCGGGGGATTTCATCGCCTTCAATCGCGACGGCACCATCCGCACCTACTTCAGGCCGGCGGACGGGGAGGCGTACTACCAGCGCCAGCTTCGGCGAAAACACTGACGAACAGGGTGCAGGGTACAGGGTTCAGGGTCCAGGCAAGAGGAAGATTTGTTCAGCTCAGCGCCTTTTCTGAGAGGTTGTCATGCAGGGGAAAGATCCCGTAAGGGAGTTTTTGAGGAAGCGCGGCTGCCCGGAGCATGTCGTCCGCGGAGGGCTTCAGGGGCTCGTGGAGGGCTGGGAGGAGGTCGTCCGCTCCGTCGCGGAGGGGTACAGTCTCGGGCTCGACGACTACCTGAACGACATGGACGGCCGCCAGCTCCTCGAAGAAGCCCTCGCGGTGGCGCCGGCACAGGAGAAGCGAAGCATCCTGACCCGTGTCCGAAAGGCCGATGCGGACATGCGCGCGCTCGTCAGGCCGTCGGGCCGTTGTCTCTGGGGTGACGAGACGGCCCGCCAGGAGGGGTGGACGGAACGAAAGAATTGGTGGTACTACGGCCGGCCGATCGAGGCCGGCGACGAACTCCTCGCGGAACTCGACGAGGGCTGATCGGCTCGGTCCTCACCCCGGCCGCGTCATGTCCGGCACATGACGCTTCATCCCCGCGACGCTGATGGGCAGGACCATCCGCTCCCGGTTCCGTACCTCGTCGGGGAGGCTTGAAAGCCTCGCCATTCCCGGGTCCTTCTCGAGAAGCTCCTCCAGCACCCGCTGCACGAATTTCCCGCCCGCTTCCGCTGCGTGTTTCTCCGACACCTCCATCCAGAGATCGGCCTGTTCGATGGCCGTTTTAATGACCTTTGCGTATTCCGTCGTCCAGCCCCAGTGGGCAAAACAGAGCAAAGACGCATCGAGCGAGGCGATCGTCTCGAGCGAGCGGCGGTAGGCAGGATACTGAAAGCCGCCGGGAGGGGCTCCCATGCGGATGTAGAACCCGTCGTCCATTCCCAGGTAGATGCCGGCCGCCTCCCCCGCAAAGACGATGTCGCCGACCTTGAAGGCGAGGTGATGGGGGGCGTGGCCGGGCGTGTCGATGCATTCGATCTCCACCCCCGCGATTTCGAAACGCTCCTTGAACTGGAGGCAGTCCACGGGGACCGGCCTCGGTTCGCCGTACATCTCCGCAATCCAACCCAGGTTCCTCCGGGAAACCTCCCAGAGCTTCCCCGGCTTTGCCAGATGCTCCATGCCGCGCGGGTGGCAGAGAACGGGTGTGCCCGGGTAGGCATCCAGAAGGTCCGCCACGCCTCCGCCGTGATCGAGGTGAACGTGCGTCAGCAGGATCCCGTCCAGCCGCCGGACGTTGAGATCGGCGAGGGCCCCGATCAAGGCCGGAATGGTGCCCGCGGGGCCGGGGTCGACGAGGAGGTTCGTCCCTTCCGCCCGCAGGAGCCAGCTGGAAATGAATCGGCTGAACCCCGGGCGGGGTTGCTCGAGATCGATGAGTCTCAGGGTTTCGCGGGGCATCGTCTGTTCCATGGGGCCGTGCCGGTTCCGGTGATGTCTTTTCCGCGGTTCGCCGCGACGTCAATGTAATGCAGCCGTCTCGAGCCGTCAACGATTATCGCGCGCATCGGGTGCGGGACGCCGGACACAGTCCCGTCCGTTGGGGGACATTGCCGCCCCCCGGCCGTATTCGCTCACGAAACCATGTCCCGGGGTCGTTCCCTCAAGCCTTTCGACCCCTGTGATGCTCCATCCACTCGTAGGTGATCAGGACCAGGACACAAAGCAATGTCAGTGCGGCCAGAGCGTCCCACATTGCCAGGGCCTCCTTCCCGCCCCCGTATCGAGGGCGCTTCCCTATAAAGAATCTACACCCCGCGATGAAGTTTTCAAGGCGGTGTACAATCCCGTTGACTCCAGGGTCACGCGTGGGTATTCTGAAAAAAGAAGTTGCATGACACTCTTCAGAAACGGCGGCGGCGGCCCCTGTTTCCATTCGCACACCGGGAGGCGTTCATGAAAGCGGTCCTGATGGAAGGGTTCGGAGGCGTCGAGGTCCTTAAGGTGTGCGAAGCGCCCAGGCCGCAGCCGGCGGAAGGCCAGATGCTCATCCATGTCATGGCCACGTCCGTCAACCGGCCCGACCTGGTGCAGAGGGGGGGCAAGTACCCGCCACCGCCCGGGGAATCGGACATCCTGGGCCTGGAGGTGGCGGGCGTCATCGAAGAACTCGGTGGCGGCGTGAGTGGCTGGAAGAAGGGCGACCGCGTCATGTCCCTCGTGGGGGGAGGCGGCTACGCCGAGTATGCCGTTGCCTACGCGAACCACCCCATGCGCATCCCGGAGAGCATGAGCTTCGAAGAGGCGGCCTGCGTCTGCGAGTCCTACATCACGGCCTTTCTGAACGTGTTCATCCTGGGGGAGCTGGGCGACGGGCAGATCGCGCTGCTCCACGGGGGCGGAGGAGGGGTCAACACGGCGGCCGTGCAGCTCTGCAGGGCCCTCGTCCCGAACACGAAGCTCATTGTAACGGCGTCCCCCGAAAAGATGGACCGCGTCAGAGCCCTGGGCGTGGATCGGGTCATCAACTACAAGGAAACCCCCGATTTCTCGGATGCCGTGAAGGAGTTCACCGGCAAGCGGGGCGTCGACGTGATCCTGGACCACATCGGGGCCAAGTACCTCGAGCCGAACATGAACTCGCTGGCCTACGCGGGCAGGCTGGTCCTCATCGGCGTGACGAGCGGCATCAAGGCCGAGCTGAACCTGGGCCTCATGATGGTGAAGCGACAGCGGATCATCGGCTCGGTCCTGCGCTCGCGGCCCGTTTCCGAGAAGGGCGAGATCGTGGCCGAGTTCACGCGCCGGGCTCTTCCGAAGTTCGCGGACCGGTCGATCGTCCCCCTCATCGAAAAAGTCTTTCCCCTCGAGGAGGTGCAAGCGGCCCACCGGATGATGGAGGAAGACAGGCACTTCGGCAAGATCGTGCTGAGAGTTGGCTCATAAAAAGGGTCTAGGGTTTCGGGTATAGGGTCCTAAGGTACCGAAGACTTGTTTATAAACGAAATCTTCTTCCTTCCCGATACCCCGGATTCATCTTCTGATACCCGATACCCTTTGACATGGAGGACAGGATGAAAGTCATGACGCGCAGGGGATGGTCCCCCTACATCGCAGGGGGGCTGGCGGGAGTGCTACTCGTAATGTCCGTTTTCCTGACGGGCAAGTATTTCGGCGCCTCGACGACCTTCGTCCGCACGGCGGGCATGATCGAACAGGTTGTCGTGCCGGAGCATGCGGCGGGCCAGGAATACTACAAGAAGGAAAAGATCAAGATAGAGTGGCAGTGGATGTTCGTCGTGGGGATCTTCTTCGGTGCCTTGGCGGCGGCCGTCTTCACGAAAGACTTCCGGTCGACTCCCGTGCCGCCCATGTGGGAAGCCCGGTTCGGGTCCTCGAAAGCCAAGCGATGGATTGCGGCCTTCCTCGGGGGCATCGTGCTGATGTTCGGGGCCCGCATGGCCGACGGGTGACCGAGCGGCCACGGTTTGAGCGGTCTGGCTCAAATAGCGGTGAGCGGCTACATTGCCCTGTTCTGCTTCTTCGGCGCGGGCGTCATCACGGCGCGGATTCTCTACGGAGGTGACAGACGATGAACGAGCTCTACTCCGGCCTCATCACCGGCGCGATCTTCGGGTTCCTCCTCCAGAAGGGGCAGGTCCTGCGCTACGACAAACAGGTGGGCGCCATGCGACTGCTGGACATGACGATCATGAAGTTCATGCTCTCGGCGATCCTCGTCGCCATGATCGGGCTCTACGCCCTGCACGCCAACGACCTCATCAAGTTCAGCATCAAGGAGACCATACTCGGGGCCAATGTCATCGGCGGGCTCCTGTTCGGCATCGGCTGGGCCGTGGTGGGGTACTGCCCGGGGACGGCCGTGGGGGCGCTAGCCGAGGGTCGCTGGGACGCGCTGTTCGGCCTCGCGGGGATGCTCCTGGGGGCGGCCTTTTTCGCGGAGGTATACCCGCAGGTCAAGGCGACGATCCTGACCTGGGGCAACTACGGCAAGATCACGATCCCGACGGCACTGGGCGTGAGCCCGTGGCCCGTGATCGCCGTTCTCACCGTGCTGTTCCTGGGGATTTTCTGGTTCTTCGAGAGGAAGGGCCTGTGACAAGTCAAGAAGGGTAGAACGTGAAAGGGTCAGAAGGTTGGAGAGGCGGAAATACGGTTCAACCTCTCACCCTCTTACCTTCTCACCTTCTGCTCGCACTTGCCGCCGTTTATTCATGAAGGCCGGCAACAACCGCTGCCTAAGGTTGAACCGGCTCGGAAGACGGCGGAAAGATCTCGACGCTGTCGATGCCCGTCCTCTTGATCACCGCCTGGATCCCCGGGGCGGAGTACCAGTCGCCGATCCGCTCGCCCCGATGGTCGACCATCTCGAAGCCGCCGAGGTTCCGGTTCATCTGCAGGGCCCTCGACTGCATGCCCGTGACGAGCCTCTTCATCGCCTCCTCCCCATCGACCCGAACCCAGTGACCGGCCGTGTCGAATCGAAACCGTCTCTCCACGCCGATGATGGCCACCGGGTACGACTCGGGCCCGCTGAACCAGTATTCCTGGTCGGCAGCGAGCCGAAAGGATTGATAATGCGCCGTTGCGTCCGCGCTGGGCCTGAGCATGCCGTAGTTTTCCCCCGACCGGCTGACGAAAAGCACGATAAAGCCGATGAAAAGGGCGATCACAACGATCAGAAAGGTTTTTTCGTCCATGTCCGTCCCGTTCACCTATAGCGGAACGGCTGGAGCCGGTCAACGGGAAACTGCCGGCGTTACAACGTGTAAAAATGCTTGTCGTAACGCCAACAACGTGATATGAGGCCCCTTTCCGCACTGAGGACCGAAACCGACAGGTGCGTATGGACAGGATGAAATCGACCGTGACAAAAACGAAACCCGAAAGCGGGGAAACGGGAGGCGCGGGTACAACCCGCAAGCCCGAAAAACCGAAGAAGCACTACCGGCCCTTCATCATACGGGCCTGGTGCAAGAACTGCGGGATCTGCGCTGCCTTCTGCCCGAAACAGGTGTATCGCCGTGACGACACGGGCGCCCACGTGGAGAAGCCCGAAGAATGCATCGGCTGCAGATTCTGCGAAATGCACTGTCCCGATCTGGCCATCTCGGTGCAGGAGAGGGATTCCGCACCCGGGGAGAAAACCACATGAGCGGATGGTCGAAAGAGGGCAAAATCCAGCTTCTCCAGGGGAACGAGGCCCTCGCCGAGGGGGCGTTGGCGGCTGGGTGCCGGTTTTTTGCGGGGTATCCCATCACCCCCGCCTCGGAGATCGCCGAACACATGGCTCTCAAGCTTCCTGCCGTTGGCGGGACCTTCATCCAGATGGAGGACGAGATCGCCAGCATGGGCGCCGTCATCGGCGCGTCGCTCGCCGGCATGAAGGCCATGACGGCCACGAGCGGGCCCGGCTTTTCGCTCATGCAGGAGAATATCGGCTTTGCCTGCATGGCCGAGACCCCCTGTGTCGTCGTGAACGTGATGCGGGGCGGGCCCAGCACCGGGCTTCCCACCCTGGCCTCTCAGGGCGATGTCATGCAGGCCCGCTGGGGCACCCACGGCGATCACCCCGTCATCGTGCTGGCCGTCTCGTCCGTCAAGGACTGCTTTGAGATTGCCGTTTTCGCCTTCAACCTGGCCGAGAAGTACCGTGTTCCCGTCATCATCCTTTCCGACGAGGTGGTGGCCCACACGCGGGAAACCTTCGTCCCGCCGCCGCCCGGCGAGATCGAGATCGTTGACCGCCTGAAGCCGACCGTGCCACCCGAGTGGTACCTTCCATATGAAGACACGGGGACGGGGGTACCCCCCATGGCCGCCTTCGGAGACGGCTACCGCCACCACGTGACGGGACTGACGCACGACGAGAGAGGATTCCCGACACAGCGCTCCGACGAGATCGACGCCCTGATGCGCAGACATTTCAGGAAGATCACCCAGGGCTTCCACGAGATCCAGCGGGTGGAGAGCTTCATGATGGACGATGCCGAGATCGCCGTGATCGCCTACGGTTCCGTGGCTCGGTCGGCGCGGAGGGCCGTCACCGAGGCCCGCGAGCACGGGGTCAAGGCGGGCCTGCTGCAACTGGTGACGCTCTTTCCCTTCCCGCGACGCTACGTGGAAAAAGTCTTGAAACAGTGCCGGGCCGTCCTGGTGCCGGAGATGAACATCGGGCAGATCAGCCGGGAGGTCAAGCGTGTCCACCGCGACAGCTCGCGCGTGGAGAGCCTGAACCGCGTGGACGGTCGCCTGATCACCCCGCGGGAGATCAGCGACTGTCTCATCAAGATGTACTACTGAGAGGAAACGAATCATGGCTGAGGGCATGACCGGGCTCGTGCACAAGTACCTCCGGCACGAAAAGAAGTTTCCCCACATCTGGTGTCCCGGATGCGGCAACGGCATCGTCCTGGGGTCGCTCATCCGCGCCATCGACCGGCTCGGGCTCGACAAGAACAAGGTCGCCCTCGTCTCCGGCATCGGCTGCTCGGGGCGCATGACCACCTACGCCGATTTCAACACGCTTCACACCCCCCACGGCCGCGCCCTGACCTATGCCACGGGCCTCAAGCTCTCCCGCGAGGATCTTACGGTGATCGTCATCATGGGCGACGGCGATGCCACCGCCATCGGCGGAAACCACTACATCCACGCCGCCCGCCGCAACGTGGACATGACGGCCATCATCGTGAACAACCAGGTCTACGGCATGACGGGCGGCCAGTACTCGCCCACGACCCCCTACGGGGCCAGGACGACGACGACCCCCTACGGAATGGTGGAGCACGCCTTCGACATCTCGGCGCTGGCCGTTGCGGCCGATGCCTCCTACGTGGCCCGCTGCACCGTGTACCACGCGGCCCTGCTCGATCAGCTCATCGAAAGCGCCATCCGGAAGAAGGGCTTCAGCTCCGTGGAGGTGCTCTCCAACTGCCACACCCAGTTCGGCAGGCGCAACAAGATGGCAAGCCCCGTGAGAATGCTCGAGTGGTTCAAGGAGAACGCCGTGCGGATGCACGCCACTTCGAAGATGAAGCCCGAGGAGCTGGCGGGGAAGTTCATCATCGGCGTCCTGGCCGACTCCGAGCGGCCCTCCTACAACGAGGAATACGAGAAAGTCCGCGATCGGGCGAAGGGGAACAACACGCCGAAACCGCCCGTGCGGTGCGAAGGGTGATGCCGATGCCGGAAAAGAGCGCGGAAGCGGGCATGGAAAAAGCCGTTCGCCAGGAGATCCGCCTCGCCGGTTCGGGCGGGCAGGGGATCATCATGGCGGCCATCGTGCTGGCCGAGGCCGCCGGCGTCCACGAAGGCAAACAGGTGAGCCAGACGCAGAGCTACGGGCCCGAGGCGAGGGGCGGGACCTGCAAGGCCGAGGTCGTCATCAGCGACGCCACCATCGACTACCCCAAGGTCGCGAAACCGGATTTCCTGCTGGCCATGAACCAGGCCTCCGTCAACAGCTACTTCGGCGATCTCAAGCCGACGGGCCTTCTCATCGTCGACAGCACGCTCGTCAGCAAGGTCCCCACGGCAAAGACCGTGTCCATCCCCTTCACGAAGATCGCGCGGGAGGAGCTCGGGACGGATCTCGTGGCCAACATGGTGGCGCTCGGCGCCCTGGGCTGGCTCAGCAAGCGGGTCTCCATCGAGAGCCTCGAGGAAGCCCTTCTCTCGCGGGTGCCTCCCGGGACGGAGGAGCTCAATCTCAAGGCCCTGCGCGCGGGGGTGGAGGCGGCGAAGAGCTACGATTTGAACAAACTCCCGCAGACCCTGGCGGAAGAAGAGGAGTAGCAGCCGGAGGCTGCGGGTACAGGGTTTCGATACTACCTGCCTCGTTCGATCGATGAACTTAGCGAGAGGAGAGGCATCCCATGACTTACCCGCAAGCGGTTCAGGTCCGGTTTCTCGGCAGCGGCGATGCCTTCGGCAGCGGCGGAAGGCTCCAGAGCTGTATCCTCGTCAGCCACCCCGGCGGACGATTCCTCGTCGACTGCGGCGCCACGGCGATGGTATCCCTTCGCCGCTTCGGCGTCGACCCCAACACGATCGACAGCGTCTTTCTCACCCACCTCCACGGCGATCACTTCGGGGGGCTTCCCTTTTTCATCCTCGATGCCCAGCTCGTCAGCCGCCGAACGGCCACTCTCCTCGTGGCGGGTCCGCCCGGGCTTGCGAAGAGGCTTCCGGCGGCCATGGATGCCTATTTCCCCGGCTCCTCGGGCGTGAAGCGGAAATTCGACATCGATCTGCGGGAAATAGAGCCGCGGGTTCCCTTCCCGTCGGGGTCCGTCCGCGTGACGCCCTTCATCGGCATGCACCCCAGCGGCGACAACGCCTACTCCCTGCGGTTCGAGGTCGGCGGGAAAGTTATTGCCTGTTCCGGCGACACGGAGTGGACCGAGGCGCTCGCCGAGGCCGCCCGGGGTGCCGACCTGCTCGTCGCCGAGGCCTACTATTACGAGAAGAAGGTCCCCTTCCACCTCGACTACCGCACCCTCATGGAAAAGTCAGCCGGCCTGGGCATCGGCCGCATCGTCATCACCCACATGAGCGCGGACATGCTCTCTAAGGCCGGGCAGGCCGATTGCGACGTGGCCGACGACGGCCGGCTCTTCGAGGTATAGCCTCCGACTTTTTTGCCCTTGCGTTCGTTCCCTCCGGGAACATAGAATGGGTTCGCAGCCAGACCGACATTCGGAGGAGAGATCGAATGCCGGCCAACCTTCCGCCGGATTACTTCGAAGCCGAGAGACGTTACAAGCAGGCCTCCACGACGGCCGAGAAGATCGCCGCCCTGGAGGACCTGATGGCCACGGTCCCCAAGCACAAGGGGACCGACCACCTGCGCGCCGACCTGCGGCGCAAGCTCTCCCAGCTCAACAAGGAAGCTCAGGAGCAGCGCAAGAAGAAGGGCGGCGGCCGCGACAGCCTCTACAACATCCCCCGGGAAGGGGCCGCCCAGGTGGCGATCGTCGGGTTCGCCAACTCGGGAAAGTCCTCTATCCTGGCGAATCTCACCAAGGCCGCCCCCGTCATCGCCGATTACCCCCTCTCGACGGTCCTGCCCTGCCCGGGCATGATGCCCTACGAGGACATCCAGATCCAGCTCGTCGACCTCCCCCCCATCCCCAACGAGATGACGGACGGCTGGGTCTCCGGCATCCTGCGGGTGGCCGATGCCCTGCTCATCGTCGTCGATCTGGCGGAGGATGCCGAGGTCCAGATGGAACTTCTCCTCGACCAGATCGGGAGGTGGAACATTCGCACGGAGCGGCCGAAGGAGGGGGAGACGCGCGTGCTCGTCAAAAAGGCGCTGGTTGCGGCAAACAAGAAGGACCTGCCCGGCGCCGCCGAGAACTTCGAGAGGCTCAAGACGGCTTGCGGGAGCCGGTATCCCCTGGTGGCTCTCTCGTGCTTGAAAAAAGAGGGCTTGGAGGACCTGAAGCAGGATATCTTCAGGCTCGCCTCGGTCATTCGCGTCTACTCCAAGCCGCCCGGGAAGGAGCCCGATCTCTCCATGCCCTACACCGTCCCCGTCGGGTCCACCGTCATGGAAGTGGCCGAGAAGGTGCACAAGGACTTTGTGACAAAACTCAAGTACGCCCGCGTCTGGGGGTCGGCGAAGTTCGAGGGCATGCGTGTGGAGAGGACACACGTGCTGAAAGACAGGGACATCATCGAGCTCAGCATGTGAAAATCCCCTTTCCCCTCCTTATCCATACAGGGGAGGAAGGGGGATTTTACTGTCTTTTGATGGCGGGAACGTCCGGGAGAGACGCAGGCAGGCTCCTCGGCTAGCCTTCAACCAGTACCTCGAACCCGCCGTAGACCATCCGCTTGATGTCGAAGGGCATCTCCTCCATGCCGCAGCTTTCTTCCATCTCTTTCATCACATTTGCGTTGACGCGATCGCGATGCGCCCGCGACTTGAAAACGACCCATGAGAAAACCACGGTTTCGCCGCGCTTGAGTTTCATCAGGCGCGAAAAAGGCGTACCCCACCGTGTCTGCAGGTCCTCGCCGACGCACTTCTTGTAGTCGAGCGCCCCGTGTTTCATCCACACCGCTGCGCCCGCCTTGGCCATACGGGAGTAGGTCTTTAGGCTCTTCTTCGGGATCGGTATAACGTAGCCGTCGACGTATCTCATCGTGACCTCCTTTTTGCACAAGGCATGTTCCTCCTCCCCCTCAGGGGACATGGCAGCCTCGCCGCATCCGACCCACGCTTCGCGTTTTTCCGATCGGCCGGCTTTTTCGTCAGTATACGGCGACCGATGGCCGGAGGCCATCAGGGGGAGGATGGGTTCCCTTCGCCAAAAACATGGTTTTACCGCCGGGATTTGGCTTAGCAGGGGGGTAAGACGGGGTTGACAGCCAGCCCCTTGCTTTTCCATCTCGAAAGGCGTAAACATAGCTAATCACGGCTCTTTCACGATTCCTCTCCCATGATGCGATGCGATAACGCCGGGCATGGTCGCGTTGACTCATCCACGTCAATAAACCCTTTCATCACGGATTCCTTTCCTGCAGTGCATCGGCATATTTTGGCTTTTCGAGTTGCGAAAGGTTCGCCGGACATCAAGGCGCGCGAGTGTCTTGCTTGCGCTATCGACCCGACTGAAACTGCTCCATGAAAGGAGGAGAGGTTATGTCCGTCTACAAGTTCGTCGAATTGGTGGGAACGAGTCCCAACTCCTGGGAGGATGCCGCCCGGAGCGTCGTGGCGGAAGCCGCACGATCCCTGGAGGAGATGAGGATCGCCGAGGTCGTGAAGCAGGATCTCGTCGTCGCAAAGGGGAGGGTCGTCTTCAGGGTGAAGCTGAATCTTTCATTCAAGTATCTCGGCGAGAGTGACACGTAACCGAAGCGGAGGGTAAAAGGAGGAAAGGTCATGTCCGTCTACAGGTTTGTTGAACTGGTGGGAACGAGCCCCAACTCCTGGGAGGAGGCCGCCCGGAACGTCGTGGCGGAGGCCGCAAGATCCCTGGAAGAGATGAGGATCGCCGAAGTCGTGAAGCAGGATCTCGTCGTGTCGAAGGGAAAGACGATCTTCAGGGTCCGGATGAATCTGTCCTTCAAGTATCTCCGCGAAGACGAAGACGTCGTCGTAACTGACGAGGATCTGCCCATCATCACGTACGATCATTTCTGAGGAGCGATCCCTGTCAAGGTGCCATGGCCCGGCACTGCGGCCGACAGCGCAACAGGGCTTGTACGGCCGGTTCGGGTTGGCTCGAATGTACGATAGAGGTTACGGAAAGAAGGAGGCATGAGGGCCATGATGAAGAAGATTTTCATATCCGTCGTAATGCTCCTCTTTGCAGCAGGTTCCGTGTCTGCCCAGGGATACGGCATCGGAACGCCTTTCGAAGCGAAGAAAATGGTCGAATTGGCCGAGGCTTACATCAAGGCGAACGGCGAGGAGACTGCGCTGCAGGAGTTCAAAAAACCCAACGGCAAGTTCCAGTGGCGCGACCTCTACGTATTCGCTTACGACCTGAAGGGGGTCATGATGGCTCATCCGAATGCCAAACTGATCGGCCGGAACCTCTATCATGAGCCGGACAGCAAGGGCAAGCTCTTCAGGAAAGACATCGTGGATCTTGCAAACAGCAGGGGTTCGGGATGGGTCGACTACACCTACATGAATCCGATGACCCGGCAGGAGGAGGCCAAGATCACCTACTTTCAGAAAGTGGGCAGCCTGATTGTCGCCTGCGGGGCCTACCTGCCATAGAACGGAGGTGCAAACGGTTGGAACCCGCATGCACGATGAAGAGAAAAAAGGGGTATCGCCATGGAAATATTAGCGGAGATTTCATTTGCGGCATGGATGTCCATGCTTGCGCTGGCCATCGTCGTGATCATCAGCTGTGTCAATGAGGATCTCAACGTCGGATTCCTCAGCATCGCCTTCGGCATCATCGTGGGCGGCCTCTGGGTGGGAATGAACAGCGCCAAGGTCATGAACACCTTTCCCATCGGCCTGTTCATGATCCTGGTGGGTGTCACCTTTCTCTTCGCCCTGGCCTCGACCAACGGGACCATGGAAAAGGTCTCGTCCTACGCGATCCGCGCCTGCGGCGGCAAGACGGCCTGGCTTCCCCTTATAATTTATATTCTCGTGTCCATCCTCACGACCATCGGCCCGGGGAATATCGCCGCTACGGCCCTCATGGCCCCCGTTGCCATGGCGATCGCCACCCGCGTCGGCATGCCGGCCTTCCTGATGACGCTTCTGGTCGTCGGTGCGGCCAACGGTGCGGCATTTTCGCCCTTTGCCCCAACGGGGATCATCTCCAACGGCATCATCGCCAAGATCGCGCCCCAACTCCCCGCCATCCAGGAGACGTGGACCCTCGACGGCCTTGCCTGGAAGATCCATTTCAACTCGACCTATTGCCAGGGGATCGTCAACATCGGCGGCTTCCTGGTTATGGGCGGCTGGGCCTGGATCACGAAGCAGCACGGCCAGGCCATCGATATCGACGAACTGGCGCCGAAGCCTGAACCCTTCACGTCGAAGCAGTGGTACACCATCATCGCCATTCTCCTCCTGATCCTCCTCGTCATCGCCCCGGCCCTTCCGGGCCTGAAAGATCTCATCCCCAAGGCCATCAAGCCCTTGATCGCCAACGTCGGCTCCGTCGCCTTCATCCTCGCGGGCATCCTCATGCTTCTCAATGCCGGGGACAGCAAGGCCGCCGTCAAGGCCATGCCCTGGGGTGTCATCATGATGGTCTGCGGGGTGACCGTCCTCGTCGAGGTCATGGACCGCTCGGGCGGCCTCAATGCGATGGTGAAGATGATCGGTGTCATCTCAGGGCCCGTTACGGTCAACTTCTGGCTCGGCCTCCTGACGGGCGTCATCTCGGCCTACTCCAGTTCCTCGGGAGTGGTCATGCCCATGTTCCTGCCCCTGGTGCCCGGCCTTGCCAAAGAGGTGCCCAGCGCGGACGTGATCGCCATGATTTCGTCCATCAACATCGGTTCCCATCTTGTCGACACCTCCCCTCTGTCGACGCTGGGGGCCCTCTGTATCGCCTGTGCGGGCGAGCACGAGGACAAGGCGAAGCTCTTCAGGAAACTGCTTATCTGGGGGCTTTCCATGGCCATCGTCGGCGCCGTGGCCTGCGTGCTGTTCTTCGGTGTTCTCGGCTGGTGACCGACCGCACGAAGGGAAAGGATCAATGCAGAAAAGGATCGGGAAAAGTCATCCCGATCCTTTCCTTTTGATATGCCGTGGCCGGCGTCACAGGATCATCTCGATGAGGTGCGGGCCGGGCTCCTCGAGAGCCTTCTTCAGCTCCCGGGCCAGGTCCTCCGCTGTGTCGACGGCCACGCCGGGCACGCCCAGGCCCCTGCTCAGGCTCGGCCAGTCGATGGGAGGGTTCCCCAGGTCCGTAAAGGCGCGAACACGGGGGTTCGCGCTCGTGATCCCCGCGCGCTGGAGCTCCACGTTGATGATGTTGTAGCTTCGGTTCGAGCAGATGAGCGTCGTCACGTTCATCTTCGACTGGGCCTGCGTCCAGAGGGACTGAACGGTGTACAGGGCGCTGCCGTCGGCCTGCAGGTTGATGACGGGCCGGTCGGGGCAGGCGGCGGAGGCCCCCGTGGCCGAGGGCATGCCCTGCCCGATGGCGCCGCCGGTGAGCATGAAATAACTGTGCGGGGCAAGCGTTGCGCCCAGCGGGAAGTACGACATGCCCGCCGTCAGGCCCTCGTCCATGATGATGGCTCCCTCGGGCTGCAGGGCCGCAAGCGTGAGACAGGCCTTCTCGGGGGTCAGTTTGCCGGCCGGGACATCGGGGACGCTGTACCCTGCCACGATCGTTTGCAGCGCGTCCCTGCCGGGGGCCCCCAGATCGTCGGCCAGCGCCTCGAGCGCTTCCGCCGCGTCCTGCGAATCGGCATCGATGCGCAGCCTGGGGACGTCGCGTGCGACGGGATTGCTCCACTGGCCCTCGTAGCCGAAGAAGTTGACGGGCTGGTCCGTCCCGGCCAGCACAACGGCCCTGTAGGGCGCAAGCACGGCCGCCGCCGGCTCGGGGAAGTAGGGCACGCGTGCAACCGGCACTGTCCCGGCGCCCCGGTCGACGTAGGCGGGGAAATTGATGCAGAAGAGGTCGCAGCCCACGGCGGCCTTGATGCGGCCGGCCGCCTCGAGACCCCGGCGCCGGAGAGCGCGGCCGTTCATGATGAGCGCCGTCCTGTCCGACGACTTCAGCAGCTTGGCGGCAGACTCGATCACGCGACGATCGGGCGGATCGGGTGCCGGGTATTTCACGGCGGGAATGTTCCCCCGGTACTCGGCCCACTGGTGATCGGAGGGGACGATCAGGCTCGCGATCTGCCCGCGCAGGCACGCTTCGATGGCGTCGGCGGTGTCCCTCGCGATGGTCTCGACGGAGCGGACCGTCCGCTGCCACCCCGAAAAGGTCCTGCACAGGCATTCGATGTCCATGGCCAGGGGGGCGTTGGCCTCCAGGTGCCACGAGGCGTGCTCGCCGATGACGTTGAGCAGGGGCGTGCGGGCCCGCTTGGCGTTGTGCAGGTTCGCGACCCCGTTGGCGAGCCCCGGCCCGAGGTGCAGCAGGCAAAGGGCCGGCTTTTCCCTGAGGCGCCCGTAACCGTCCGCCGCGCCCGAGCAGACGCCCTCAAACAGGCCAAGCATGGGCCTGATCCCCGTAATGGAATCGAAGGCCAGGATCATGGCCATCTCCGTCGTTCCGCCGTTGGCGAAGCAGACGTCGATCCCGGCCGCCTCGATGGTCTTCAGAAGAGCTTCCGCGCCGTTCATGGGTCCTCCTTCGTCAGGTCTTCAGGAATCGGATCAGCAGGACGTATCGCCGCCCCAGGTTCTCGAGGCGCAGCCGCACGTTCACCTTGTCCGTTTTCCGGATGTCGTATAGATCGGGCAGCAGCTTCAGCTGCTCGATGTGGAAGCGGATGCGCTTGAGGAAACGCTCCAGGTCGAGTCCCGCGTAGTGCCGCAGCACGGGAATGTCCTTCACCAGGGATTCCCCGACGGCCCCTTTGCGAATGGCTGAAAAGTCAAACCCTTCTTCGATCAGCCTCCCCAGGTTTTCGAGCTTCAGTTTCTCGATGACCTTCTTTTCGTCCGCCCCCTTCTGCAGGTAGTGATCCAGGACGAGCGCGGCGTTGAACTCGATCTCCGAAAGCAGACGGTTGCGGTCCCCGCGGGTCTTCTTGCGGATGGCGGCCAGGTCCCGCAGGAGGCTGCCGCTGTCCTTTCCGATGCCGAAGATGTCGCGGAGGAGGCCCATGGGATGGTCTATTCAGTCTATCCGGTCTATCCAGTCTGTTCCGTCAAAAAATGACAGTCTGTCTGATCCGCTTGGTCTATTCGGTCCATCTGGTCGAAAACCATAGCATGAACGGAACAAAAAAGGCAGAGCCCGTCGGACTCTGCCCCTTCATTTCTTTTCCAGCGGCTACGAGAACAGCAGCGACCACAGGATGAGCACGGTCAGCATCAACCCCAGCAGAAGGCTCCCCAGCCCGAAGGTGGCCGAGATCAGCTTGATGGGGATGCCCGGGTGCTCCCGTTTCATGGATTCGAGGCGTCCCTGAGCCACCAGGCGTTCGTACTCGAGGGGCCTTTGCTCCTTGAGTTCCTCCAGCCGGTAGGTCCCCGTGAAGATGAGGCGGTCCATGGGGAACTTGTTCGGGATGAAGTGCGTGTTGAAGAAGTGGATCGTGAAGATGAACAGGGCCGCCAGCAGCGCTTCCTCGGAATGCACCAGGGCAGCGATGTTCATCACCCAGCCGGGGACGAGGTAGGAGGACCACTCGGGCTTCCAGAGCAGGATTCCCGAACCGCCGATGGCGAACATGCCCCAGAAGACGGCCAGGAAGTCGAACTTCTCCCAGTAGGTCCACCGGTCGAATTTCGGCGCCTCGCCCTTGTTGAAGAACCACAGGAACATCCCCTTGAGGTCCTGCAGGTCCTTGAGGTTCGGGAACAGGGAGTCGGGGCCGAGCAGGCGTCCGAGCCACCCCTTCTTGCCCTCGTTCCTGGGGAAGAGGAACTTCAGCGATTCCCAGGCCACGTAGGCCATTCCGACGATGAGCACGAAGGCCGCGCCGCGATGGAAGAGGCCGGACATGTGAGCGCCTCCCCAGAGGCGGGTGATTGTCTGTGCCCACTCCGTTCCGGCGTACTTCAGGGGGAATCCTGTCAGTACGAGCGTGAAGAAGGAGAGCACCAGTAGCACGTGCATGATGCGGTACTTGACGGAGAAGCGTTCCACCTGCTGCAGTCCCTCGCCGGTGGCCACGACGGAGGGAGGCACGATCCCCTCCTTCTCCATGCGGTGGTGCTCCCAGTAGACCTTGCGCCACCACAGGATCGTGTGGAACCAGAAGAAGGCAAGCGTCCCGACGAGGAGCCCGCCCATGAGGAGGAACGTGGTGTACAGGGCAGGGTACTTCCGCCGGTCCGTGTAATCCGGGTGCGCCTGGTAGCTGAGGAACCGGGCGTGGAACCCCGAGTGGCACCGCCCGCAGCTCGCCTCGAGGTTGTTCGGGTGGATGCTCGAGCGCGGGTCCTCCTTCGGGAGGATGTTGTGCTTGGTGTGGCAGTCGCCGCAGCCGGCCACCGGCGCCGGGTATCCCAGTTCCTGGACCTTCCCGTGGTAGGTGCCCTCGTAGTAGGCGACCATCCGGTCGGAGAGGTTGTTGCGCGCCATCATGACGCTGTCGGCATGGCAGCGCTTGCACTTCTGCGTGTAGAACTCGCGCGCCTCGGCCGGGTACTGCTCCAGGGAGGTGTGAAACACCCGGGTGTTGTGCAGGCCGTGGCAGTCGGAGCAGGCCGCCGCATCCTGGTTGCCCTTCAGGACGGCCTCCCCGTGACCGGAGGCCGTGTAGTCGGCGTTGCCGTGACACTCGGTGCACTTGTTGATGATGGCGAGCTTGACGTTCTTGCCGCCGTCCTTGCGGATCGCGTGGATGTTCCGGTGGCAGTCGCTGCAGCGGAAGTCTTCCTGGATGTAGTGGAAGTTGTCCAGGTACTCCTTCGCGATCTTCTCGTGGCAGCTGCCGCAGTTGACGGGGACGGGCTTCTCCTTGCCGTCCCTGTGGTTCTCGATGTTCGTTATGCCCGTGTGGCAGCTCGTACACCCGTTGCCGGCGTGGATAGAGCGGCTGAAGTCGACCCGGTAAAGGGGCTCGTCGTGGCAGAACCGGCAGTCCTGCGCCGCCGGGGCGGCGGGCAGGCAGAATACGGCAAGAGTTGCCAGCAGAAGCCAACCTGCCCAAAGTCCGTATCGCCGCTTGCCTGCCGTGATCGTCATCGATTCCATCCGTTTCGCCGGGGCTTCGGACCCGTCACTTCGCCGCTGTCATTTCCTGCCAGGCCTGCATGCCGCCGAAGAGCCGCATGACCCGGTATCCCTTCATCTCCAGGTAGCTGCCTGCCAGGAAGGTCCGGAACCCGCGATCGTCTATGAGGACCAGCGTGCGGTCCAGCGGGATCGCCGCATAATTGCGGCCCAGCCTGTAGAGCGGGTGATTCGCGGCTTCTTCGATGTGACCCTCCCTGTAAGACGTTTCCGAGCGGAGATCGACGAGGAGAAGGTCCTTCCGTTCCGCGATCATCTGCTTGAGCGCCGCGGCGCGGACCGACGGGATGGACCCCCTCGGGATCCGCTCCACCGTCTCCATGGAGTACCCCGCCTGCTTCCAGGCCGGCATTCCCCTGTCGAGGACGTGGACCTGCGTGTAGCCGGCCTTGACGGCCGCACCGGCTGCACGGCAGCTCCTGTAGCATCCCGCGCTCTCGCAGTAGAAGACCATGACCCGGTTCTTGTCGGGCGGCAGGAGCGTCACGTCCTTTTCGATTTCCTCGCAGGCCAGGCACTTCGTGCCCGGGATGCGGTGATCGAGGCACTCGATCTCGCTCATCGTGTTGTACACGGGGAGATCTTTGTTGTCCGCCATCATGGCGCGAAGCGTCGGGGCGTCGACAACCTTCCACGGCGGCGGCGCCTCGGCGGGCTTTCCGCAGGCCGCCAACGCAAGTGTCAGCATCAATGCCGCCAGCATCACCAACCGGGTTAAGGGATTTCGCGACACGAAATTCATTTTTTCTTATCCTGTACCCTGTCTTTTCATTCCGAGGCCGGCACTCCCGTGAACCCCCAGTCCAGCATCTGCGGCTCCGCGAGGGGTTCCTTCGCGACGGGGTAGCTGTCCTTGAGGAACTTCCCGACCCCCCGCACCTTCAGCTTCGTGAAGTAGGGTGCGTTGTCGGCGTGGCAGTCCGCGCACCCGTCTGGCTTCCCCTTCTGTCCCAGGGTCTTCTTGGCCGATACGGGCAGGTTGCCGTGGTAAATCGGGAACATCACGGCCCTTGTCAGGGCCGGCGCGGGCCTTCCCACGATCTTGTCCTTTTTCAACTCGTAGAGCTGGTCGGCCACGAAGACGACGTTCTTGTGCCCCACGGCCTCGAGGGCCTTGAGCATGGACAGGATGTCCGCCTCGGTGGCCACGGTGGTCCGCTTCACCTTCTCGCCCGTGTGCGTGGCGACCTCGACCGTGGTGAGCTTCTTCTGCCCCGCGGCGGCTTTGCGCACGGCCTCCAGGCCGATGGGCCTCACGACCCCCTCGGAGAGCAACTCCCCGAACCACTGCCGCACCTTGGGAACGGCCGGCACGTAGCGCTCGCCGTCCCCCTTGACCCGCTCGTGACGGTCCGTCCAGGGCTTCCAGAGCTCCGAGGCCATCTGCGTGAACTCCTCGGGCCGGGTGGCGAGGCCCGCCTTGTCCGTCGAGTACCAGGCCGGCTGTCCCGTGCTGTGGTCCACGAGATAGACGCTTCGGGTCTTGCGCTCTGCGGCGTGGCACGACGTGCAGTGCAGCAGGTAGAAATGGAACGTCGCCTTGTGGAAGAGCGAGCGGTGGAGGTTGTCGGGGTTCTTGGCCTCCTTCGGCATCCCCGCCCGGGTCGGCCTGTACCGGTCCTCGAGGTGGCAGTTCGCGCAGGTCTTCATCCCTGCGCCGTCGAGGTCGTTGCGGGCCGTGGCGGTCGGCGACCACCCCTTGCCGATCCGGTGACGGATGCGCTCGGCCTGTGTCCTGCCCGCCAGGGTGTGGCAGTCGGTGCAGCGAAGGCCCGCCTTGAGGTGCAGGTCGCCTGCCGGCAAGTAGAGGGTCCCCGATTTCTGCCCGTCCATCGGGCGGTGGCACTGGGTGCAGTTGTCGGCCTCGACGGATTTGTTGATCCGGGCGCTGCCCTTGAATTTCCCCTCGGGCGAGAAAAGATTTCGGTTTTCCCAGGCGTACCGGACGGCGGGGCGCGTCGAGAAGTTCCACGACCCTCTGTCATAGCCTTCGACGGCCGGTCCGGCCTCGGGGTTGCCGAAGGTGAAAACGGCGCCCTTGATCTCGCCCAGCCCCGCGCCGGCCGTTGCGGCCCAGCGGTAGTTGCGCAGGCTGAGCTGCCGGTTTCTCTCGGTGATGCGGTAGCCTTTCAAGTGGCACATCAGGCAGTCGCCCTCGACGACGCCGCTTGCCCGGAAGCGGCTCTTCCCGTCGGGCGTGTATCGTGACGAGTAATCCCCGTCGAGCGCGTCGGGTTTCTGCGGTTCCCCCTGGGCGAGGTTTTTCGAGAGGTCGCGACGTCCGTCGGCCTTTCTTCCGAACTCCATCGGCCCCCCGCCCGGGTGGGTCCATCCGGGCGCAGCGGCGATGACCTGGCCCCTGGCGCCGACCTTGCCGCCGGCGGCGATCCAGTCGTAGGTCGAAAGGCCCATGTCGCGCGCGCCCGCGTTTTTCTTCGCGGCGACCCGCTCGGTGAGGGTGCCCGGCTCGCCTCCCTTGCCGAAGTTGCCTGGGGAGAGGACCCAGGGCCTCCTGGGGTCGTAGCCGTCCCGCATCTCGTCGAAGCCCTGCTGGAAGTGGGTTCCCGACGTGATGGTCATGTAGCCGTGGCAGGTCCCGCAGGTTTTTCGGGGGGAGTAGGGATCGGTGCTGTTTCGCGTGGGGGTGATTCGCTGCCCGAACTCGTTCTTGAGCCAGATGTCCTCGTGCTTCCAGTCCGGCGGGCGCGCTGCGTCGAGCGCGATCGGCGCGCACAGGGCTGCAATCAGGATAACACTGGCTATCGTGAACCGGCTCATGAGAAACCCCGCACTCCAGGGCAGCAATGCGAAAAAAGGTTCGGTTCAGAATTCGCGATGCAGGTTGGGAGTTCCCGACGCCCCGAAGGGCGCCGGGAACGGTTCATGACGGTGGATGCCGACTCAGGGCTCCTTCGGGGCCGCAGGGTCCGCCAGCCACTCCATGGAGGAGCCGTCGTAGACCTTCACGTTCTTGTAGCCCAGCAGGTCGTGGAGGGCCAGCCACCAGGTCGTGCAGACCTTGCCCGTGTCGCAGTAGACGATGATCTCCTTGTCGAGATCGGCCCCCACGATGGGCTTGGCCGCCGCCTCGATCTCCGCCTTGTTCTTGTAGGTGTTGTCCGCGTTGAACAGCAGGCCGGGCGGCAGGTTCACGGCGCCCTTGATGCGGCCCGTGGCGGGCACGAATTCGAGCTTCTTCTCACCCTTGAAGAACTCGGGCGGCCGGACGTCGGCGAGCACGGCCTTGCCCAGGGCGCCCATGACGTACGCCTTGTTCGCGAGGAACTGCTTGTTGAACTTTCCTCTGTAGGGCTTTGCCTTGGGCTTCACGGCGTCCTTCGAGAGGGGTTTCTTGTCGGCGATCCACTTCTCGATTCCGCCGCTCAGGACGGCCGCGCTTTCCACGCCGGCGTAGCGCAGGGTCCAGGCGACCCGCGTCGCGTCGGTGCGCAGCGGCATGGTTTCACCCTTGGACACGACGACGACGTTTGTGGTGGGCTCGATGCCGGCTGCTGAGAGGATGTCCTTCAGATCGTCGTCGGAGGGCAATTCGTTGAGCAGCACGCCCTTCTTGATGCCCCACACGCCGTAGAAGACGTTGATGGATCCGGGGATGTGGCCCTCGTTGTATTCCTCAACCTTGCGGACGTCGAGTACGGTTACCTTGGACAGATTGGCCTGGAGCCACTCCGTCGTGACAAAGGGCTCTCCCGCGAATGCCGCAGAGGGCAGGAGCAGGAGAATGGCCAGCAAGCCTACCATGATTTTCAACTTCGTGTTACCCATGAGAACCTCCTTTTTATTGGCTTACGGGGATCGGCTTCGGTTTCTTTATCAGTTCGAGGTTCACCCGCGAACTGTCCTTCAACAGGGTCTCCATAGTGAGGAAGCCCTTGCGGTCCTCGTGACAGGTATCGCAGTTGCGCGTCCTCTCCGTTCGCTTGCGGATGTTGTGGATCGGCGCGTCCCAGTAGTTGGGCAGGGTGTCGAAGTTCGCCTGCTTGATCCCGGCGGGCTTGAAGGTGTCTCGCACGGTGGGGATGATGCGCAGGGTCGTGATCTCCCTGTGGTTGCGCGGGCTCGTCCCGATGTAGAAGCCGGGCTTGGCCTCGGAGTGCCCGCCGTGGCAGTTGAAGCACTGCCGGTACTCGCCCGCCGAGTGACAGGCGTAGCAGCTGGCATTCCCGCTGTGCTTGAGGTGCCCGACGCGGGCCGTCAGCTTCACCTCGCGGCCCGGCTCGTGGCAGTCGGTGCAGCGGGGCCGGTCGCGGACTTCCTCCTTGAGCCGGTACGCCTTGCCGTCGCCGTGGAGCTCGTCCATGGTGTGGCAGTCCATGCACATCATGCCCTTCTGGTAGTGGACATCGGCGTTGCCGCCATACTCGCCCGTGTACTCGGGGTAGACGCGGCCGCCGTGGCAGTAGGCGCAGGTCTTTCCCTCGTCCTTCCGCACGAACTTGTGCTTATTGATGAGGCCCAGGCTCACCCCGGCGATGGCCGGGGACTTCACGTGGCAGTCCCCGCAGGAGGCGTGGCAGGACCGGCAGGATTTCTCGAAGACCTTCTCGTCGAAGATCTTCGCCTCTTCCTTCGACATCCTCTTGATCACGCGGTTGCGCTGCCCGATGGTCGTGTAGTGCAGGGACTTTTTATAATTCGCGGCGATTTCCTGGTGGCACTCTCCGCAGAGCGCCAGCTCGTTGGAGGGACGTTTCACCATGCCCTCGTGGGCGGCGTCCTTGTCGTCGGCTTTGTCGTTTCCCTTGTGGCAGTACAGGCAGCCTTTTTCGAAGTGCTTGTCCGTCTCGACGAGCTTGCGGTCGACGAGGAACGTCAGGTGGAAGGTCTCCGCCTTGACCGGCGGAGGCGCCCCCGCTCACCCTTCCGCCTCGCCCTCGGGCTTGACGAAAGGCTTGCAGGTCTTCTTGAGCGCCGCCTCGTCGGTGTGGCAGGTGACGCAGCTGCTGCTCTGGTTCTGGGCGGTCGTCGACGAGGACAGAATAAGGATCAGGGGGAGAAGAAGCGCAGCGATCAGGGTGATGAGCCGTGCCTTCATAGATCCTCGTGCGGGGTGGAAGGGTGGAAACGCAAAACGCAAAACGATGATACGTATTGTATCGGTGCACCGGAAATTGTCAACCCGTTTTGTACTCCCGGGCCCGGCATACCCCGGTGGCGTATCCGCGGCGAAGGACCTTCGAGGCGGCCCCGGGCGAAAAAGTCCTCAAGGAACGGGCGTCATGAGCCGATACAGTTTGCGGAGCCTTCGGACCGAACCGCCTTGCAATCGAATCCCGGCATCGTGCTGCACGTTCTGTGCGGATCGGGGGCTTGCACCTTGAGGAGGGCAACCTTTCTCGTTCGGCGAGAGGGGATGAAAAAGGAGGTGTCTGCTATGGATCCGTACGATGGGCATTCCGCCTGGAAGTTCCAGTATTCCCACCCGGTCAAGGCAGAAGCGAAGGGGCGACGGATTTCCCTGCTGTCCTGGCTGGCCAACCTCGTCTTCCTTTCCGGAACGCTGCTGTTCGCCTACCAGTTCTATGGCTGGTTCGAGCACAACGAATGGACGAGGTACCCGTCCATCGCGCTCGTGAAATATCTGCCCGCCGGCTGTGTTGGCTTCCTCAACGAGGTTTCGGCGGTCAAGGCATCCATGCTGTGGCTCCTCGACCGGGCGGACCTGTCGGTCATCCTGATTCTGATGGGGTTTCTGATCGCAAAGTTTTTAGTCGACTCGAAATGAGCGCCGGGCCGGGAATCCTCTGAAATCGGGGGGTACGCAGGGCGCCGGATGCACCCGGGGCACCTGCGAACGCGGCCAAATCTCCACTCCCGGGCGCCTACTTGATCCCGTAAAAGACTGCGTTGGGGTTTATCCTTTCATCCTTGACGCACTGAAGACAATAGTAGACCGGTATGACCGTGCCGGTGCCCGAACCGATCAGCTCGAAGCAGGCACACTCCTGGCAGAGGTGTATATCACATCCGGTGCATCTGATGAACGAAACCCTTTTCCCACAGTGCCCGCAGACTTCCCGTTCCGTGTGAGCACGGGACTCCATCTCGTCCTCTTTCCTCTCTCCTCTACCGTCGATGGGGAATGTCGACCGGCCCGTCCGCAAAGAGAACTGTTGGTTTTGGTGCATGGTGCACATATCAGAAAACCGAAATAAATTCAAGCACTCGCTTTGCCTGTGATATCCAGTCCTTAGCCTCCGTCTTCCCCGGAAACGGTTTCAGTGGCGAGGCCTGCCGATCTGTGCTATAGAGTCGCCGGGTCTTGAGCGGGTCTGTCAGGGCCCTCCGTTTCGCGGTTTTTCAGAGCCGGTCGGAGGGCCGTCGGTGGTCACGTCCGTCTGCCACTGAGGGTGAAGGACATGTGCGGAACTGCAATCCCCCGTTGTCCGAGGTGATACGGGGGATTTTTTTGTTCCTCGCGGGCTTCCCGGGGACGGCGTCTTCAACGGCACCTGAAAGGAGGGAGGTTATGCTGGCACTGGATGGAATCCGGGTCCTCGATCTGTCGAATTATGTGCCGGGTGCGCTTTGCACCATGATCCTGGCCGACTTCGGCGCGGAGGTCATCAAGGTGGAACCGGCGAAAGCCTTCCCCATGGGGGACATGGGGTATTCACCGGGGGGGAAGGACAGGGAGCGGGAGGCCGCCTATTTCGCGCTGAACCGCAACAAGAAGTGCATCGGCCTGAACCTCCGTTCCGACGAGGGGCGGCGGATTTTCCACCGGATGGCGAAGAATGCCGACGTGGTCATCGAGGGCTACCGGCCCGGCGTCGTGGAAAGGCTGGGCGTCGACTACAAGACCATCAGCGGGATCAACCCCCGGATCGTGTACTGCTCGCTTTCCGGCTATGGGCAGGACGGTCCCTACCGCCTCTTCTCGGGACATGACATCAATTACATCTCCCTGGCGGGAGTGCTCGGGCTCATCGGGCCGAAGGAGGGGCCCCCTGCGATCCCGCTGAACATCATTGCCGATTTCGCCGGCGTGTCCCTGTACGGAACCATCGGGATCCTGCTCGCGCTGGCGGCGAGGAACCGGACGGGCCGGGGCCAGTACATCGACCACACCTACATGGAGGGGGCCCTGCACCTCATCACCTGGTTCACGCACCGCTTCTTCATGGACGGGACCGTCCTGAAGCCAGGCGTTTCCTGGGCACAGGGCGCCTACCCGCACTACGGCGTCTACGGGACGAAGGACGGGAAGTGGCTGAGCATCGGCTGCCTCGAGCCGCACTTCTGGGACAACCTGTGCAAGGTCATCGGGAAGGAGGAATACATGCCTCACAAGTGGAGCATGGAGATGACCTTCAAGGGGCCCGAGCCGAAGTTCGACGAGATCCGGGCAGGGCTCGAAAAGGTGTTTCTCGAAAGAACCCGCGATGAGTGGTTCGACCTGCTCGCGGCCAACGACATCCCCGTCGGGAAGGTCAACTCCCTGGAGGAGGCCTTCCGCGATCCCCAGATCCTGCACCGGAACATGGTGATCGAGCTGGACCACCCGAAGCTGGGCAAGGTGAAGCAGGTGGGCATCCTGCCGAAGCTTTCCGACACCCCGGGGCAGGTGAGGCGCTTCGCACCGGTCCATGGCGAGCACACGGACGAGATCCTGGGCGCCCTGGGGTGCAGCACGGAGGAAATCGGCAAGTTGCGCAAGGACGGTACGGTCGGATAAGGACAGGGTACAGGAACCTGGACGCATGGAAAATCCCCCTGTGTCCCCCCTTGAAAAAGGGGGGTGCAGGGGGATTCGCATTTGGGTTTTTGCCTTGACATCGGGGGGTTGCGCCCATAATATTCCCTTGAGTGCCATGCAGGTCCATTACGCGTTCATAGCGAAGCCGACCGCCGTGCAGATCGAAGGCGTGCTGGCGCTGTATCGCATGCAGAGCTGGTGGGGCCCGTCATGTGAGCGCGACCCCGAGACGGCTGCGGCCATCATCCGGGGCAGCCACTGTTTTGCCGTCGCCGAAGCCGGCGGTCGCGTCGTCGGGATGGGAAGGGCCATCAGCGACGGGGTGAGCGACGCCTACATCCAGGATGTCGTCGTCGATCCCGCCTTCCGGGGAAAGGGGGTGGGGGGCCGGATCGTGGCGGATCTCGTGCATCGGCTGCGCCATGACGGCATCGACTGGATCGGGCTCGGCGCCGAGTCGGGAACGCACGATTTCTACCGCAGGGCCGGCTTCGTGGAACTGCCGGGATGCATTGTGATGCTGAAGAAACCATGAATTTCAAGAAACTGGAAATTGCCGATTACCGGTTGCTCAAACCGTATTTCGCCCACATCCCCTATCGCCTGAGCGTCTATTCCCTTCCGTCGATCATCGCCTGGAGCAACTGCGTGTTCGAGGCGAGGTACGCCGTGGCGGGCGGGCTCCTCGTGATCGCCAACGAGTCCGAGGTGCGGCCCGACGATCGCCACCTGATCCTCCCCCTTTCGCTCGAGGGCGACGTGTCGCCCGCGAGCCTGCGCTCGATCGCCGTCGAGAGCGGCTTCCCCCGTTACGGGTGCGTTTCGGGCGATTACGTCGAGAGGCACCGGTCGGCCCTGGAGTCGATGTTCGACCTGGAGGAGCAGGAGGAATTCGAGGACTACGTCTACCTCGCCGAGGACCTCGCGACGCTCAAGGGCAACCGCTATGTCCGCAAGCGCAATCTCATCCATCAGTTCGAGCGGGAGTTCATGGGAAACGGGCACCGGTCGCGGGTGGAGCCGATCACGAGGGACAGCGTGCCCGAGTGCCTTGCCTTCCTGGAAACCTGGTGCGCGCAAAGGGACTGCGACGTCGACGGGGACATCGACCTGGCCTGCGAGCGCAGGGCCGTGATCACGTCCCTGGAGCATTTCGAGGCCCTCGAGCTGGCCGGGATCCTCGTCCGGCTGGACAACGCCGTGAGCGCCTTCGGGATCTCTTCCCGCCTCACCGGCGACACGGGCATCCTGAACTACGAAAAAGCCTTCGCCGATGTGAAGGGGCTCTACCAGTACCTCGACAACGAGTGCGCGAAACGGCTGTTTACGGGGTTCCGGTACATCAACAAGGAAAGCGACATGAGCCTGCCCAACCTTGCCCGCATGAAAAAATCCTATCACCCGGTGGCGAGGGTCAAGTCCTACAAGCTAACGCTGAAATAAGGGGTCAGGGTCCAGGGAGGAAAAAAAAGAAGGAAATCCCCCCCGGCACTCCTTTTTCAAACGGGGGTCCAAGGGGTTTTTATTTGCCGATCCGCTCGGGGACGGCCCTGCCGGAGATCCAGTCCTTGATCACCTGGATCACGGGCTTTTCCATCCCGTAGAAGCCATGGTTGCTCAGCGCGTTGCAGGGGCTCGAGCCGGCAAGGCTGCCGCCGGTCACGACGACGATGTCGACCTGGGGACTCTCCGTGAGACTTTTCTTCAGGTCGAAGGCCCCCTGGATGGGTGTGACGCGGCACTCGTCGTAGAGGTGATGAATGATGAGGACGGCATCGTCGATGTCCGTGAAGTCGATCCCCCCGGATTCCGAAGGGGGATAGACGGACGTCAGGATCACCCCGCCGATTGCGGGCTCGCTGAAGACGGACGCCAGGTAGGCCGCGGAGAGGCTTCCCTTGCTCGTGCCGACGAGGTACACGGACGAGACGCGGTGCTTCTCCTTCAGGTAGGCGATCACTTTGCGGATGTCCTTCGCGTGGGGGGGGGACGTCCGGAACCGGTCCGGCATGCCACAACTCTGGTCGGATGGGGCATCCACCGCCGCAACGATGTACCCCGCCGCGGCGAGGTCCTTGGCGGAGCGCATCAGGAAATTGTTGCTGACCCAGAATCTCCCGTCCTTTTCCCCGAAGTGCTTCGTGCCGTCCGCGCCGGGGAAGAGAAGAAGGGCGGTGGACGGCTTTCCATTGGCCTTGATGACCAGCAGCCGGACCGTCACGTCGGGCCGCGTGGGCACGATCTCGATCGCCTCGTATCCCGCCGCAACGGCCGTTGCCGCACTGGCCAGAACAATCAGCAACGATACGATAACCAGGCAGGATTTGATCCCTGCCGCTCGGCGCGATGGTCGTGAATTCTTTTCCATCTTTTTCTTAACCCGATACCCTAGACCCTGCCTTACTCTTCAATCGCCATGAGCGACTGCCACCGCTCCCACTCGGAATCGACCGGAAGGCCCCTCTTCCTGAGGATCGCAACGATGTTCGGGTCATTGAACCGCATGTAGGGGTTCACGTTCAACTCGTCGCGGAGCAGCGAACGGACGCAGTCCGGTTCGTGGTTGTCCATGTAGGCATCGAGGTCCGGGTTGCCGGGCTCCAGGTGCCGCGCGAACGAGACGGCCAGCTCCGTGTAATCGTGGCCGGGGAAGATCACCGTATCTTCCGGCAGGGCCATGAGCCTACGGATCGATTCGTAGAAGGCCCGGAGGTCGCCCGAGAAGCAGTTTCCGATTGTCCCGGTGAACAGCGTGTCGCCCGTGAGCAGGCAGCGGCCCGCGTGGAAACAGACCGAGTCGAGCGAATGACCGGGCGTACGATACACACGGACGGGCTCCCCGTCAAGTGCGATCACGGCGCCGTCCCGGAGCTCCTCGAAGCCCAGAAACCGGGCTCCGGACATTTCGAGGAGCCGATCGCTGCCTTCGACGTGATCGTGATGGCGGTGGGTGTGGGTCACGTAGAGCAGCTTCAGGCCGTGCCGGGCCGCGAACTCGAGGATCTCCTGCCAGGCCCCGCCGTCGACGGCCATGGCCTCGGTCCGGCCGAAAACGAGGTACCCCAGGTTGTCGTGCCCGTAGCGGAACTGTTCGACGTGCAGGGGCATGTCAGGTTTCCTTTCCGCCCGGTTTTCCGCCGACCGATTCGGACAGCCGCATCAGCATCTCGACGTCCCGCTTCAGGGAAGGGGGGGAAAATGGGTCGTCCACCTGCTTGCGCAACACGAGTCCGGGGCCGCCCGACCCGGCGAGCCCGCTGAGAATCCGTTTGAAGAACGGGACCTTCCGCGGAAGGGCCTGGAGGCTTCTAAACCCCGGCAGCGAGAGCAACTCGCCGGCCCCCGCCGGCAGTCCCCCCGGGTCCGCACCGGCTTCGACGAACAGCGCTTGGGAAACGGGGCACTCGAGAAAAAGCTGGCACAGGGAGCGCTCGTCGTGCCCCAGCAGCGAGAAGTGCAGGCGGTGCCCGGAGACCGTTCCGCTCAGGGTGTGATGGTAGGGGTAGTGGCGGATCGGCACCGCGCCGGCATCGAACAGGGCCTGGGCCAGGGCGGTCATTTCGCCCCGCAGCGAGCGGAATCGCCCGACGACGGACCGGGCATAGGCCGCAAGCGTGACGATCAGGGCGGCAAGAAGGATGAGGGCGATAATCCTGTAGCCGAAAAAATCCAGCACGATCATGGCCGGGATGGCCACGGGGAACAGGAGGATGAACCAGGGGCTGGTTTTTTTCATGTTTCTTTGATCCAGAAAACAGGGTATCGGGTATCGCGTATCGGGTATCGGGAAGGAAGCAGATTTCATTGTTTATTCAACCCGAAACCCGATGTCCTCTTTATTACAGCCCGGGCATTTGTTCAAGGTTCGATTTCGGGCTAAAGGTTTTGTCCCGGGCTGCCGATTCTCAAGTTTGAAAAGAACCCTTCTGTTCTTTCCTGCAGAAGCCTGTAAAGGGCAAACCGTCCGAAAGGGCGGGGCGCAAAGCCTCTGACCTACGTCCGCGGAAAACCCGGATAGGGTGGCAGGGCTGCCAGGCGTCATCAGCACACGCCGTGCGGGACGCCATGGGCGAAAAAACCGCATGGAGGTGTGGCCGGCCATGATCGGCAGAAACTCTTGTCTTCCCCTTCCCGTTCGTCTGATCGTCATTCTCGTGTTCGCGGCGCTGCTGATGTCCGGCCTGCCGGCGAGGGCGGCCGATATCACCCTGGCCTGGGATGCGAACGCGGAGCCGGACCTCTCGGGCTACAAGGTGTACAGCGGAACGTCCAGCCGGAGCTACTCCGGTTCGGTGGATGTCGGCAACTGGACCCGTTGCGTCATGGGCGGCCTCGAGCCGGGCAGGACGTACTACTTCGCCGCCAAGGCTTACAACGCGACGGGGTCGGAGAGCGATTACTCCTCGGAGGTCGTCTACAACGTCCCGGCGGCCTGCAGCTATTCCCTTTCCCCGTCCGGCCAGTCGTACGGCTCCTCCGGCGGGACGGGCAGCGTGTCCGTTTCCACGGCCGCGACGTGCGGCTGGACCGCGTCCAGCAGCGCTACGTGGCTGGCCGTGACGGCGGGGGCGAGCGGGGCCGGACCGGGGTCGGTGTCTTTCAGCGTTGGGGCCAACACGGGCAGCGCGACGCGGACGGCGACCCTTGCCGTCGGCGGTCAGGTCTTCACGGTGAACCAGGCGGCCGCCGCAGGCTCCTTCACCATCACCTCCTCGGCGGGCTCGGGCGGAACGATTTCGCCCCTGGGCACGTCCGCCGTCGCCGGCGGCGGGAGCAAGGCGTATAAGATCACCCCGAAAATCGGCTACGGGATTTCGTCCGTGCAGGTCGACGGGGTCAGCGTCGGCGCCGTGTCCGCATACACGTTCAGTGCGGTCAATGCGAACCACTCCATCAAGGCCCTCTTCAAGAAGAAGTATTCCTGGCTGTGGTGGTGAGGGTGCCGCCGGCATCCCCGCCGCGACTCCCCGAGCTATTCCTTCCGGACCCCTGCCGTCCCGGGCATCCCGCGGACGGCTTTCTTTTTCAGGCGTCGCCCCGCGAGGACGGTCTTGACATTTCCCGGCCATCTTCTATAGTAGCAGCACACCAACACACAAGGAGGGTTCTTATGAAGCGCATCATCATTGCCCTTGCCGTCGTGTTTCTGTTCGTATCCGTCGCCATGGCCGCAGGCCCCAAGACCTACCAGGTCACCGGTCCCGTCCTGGAGAACAAGGACGGCGTGATCACGGTCCAGAAGGGGAAGGACAAGTGGGAGATCGCGACGACCAAGGACACGAAGATCAAGGGCGACCCGAAGGTCGGCTCCAAAGTCACCATCGAGTACACCATGACCGCCGCGAGCATCGACGTGAAGGATGCAGGCAAGAAGGCCCCCGAAAAGAAACCCGCTGAGAAGACCCCCGCAAAGAAGTAGGCGAGAACGAAACCCCTGCCCGCAACGGGACGGCCCCGCCGGAACGCCGGGCCGTCCTGCTGCGCATGTCGAACCCCTGATGACTGCACTGGAGGTCCCATGGCTTCGCAACCCTCTCCCATCCTTGTCGCCAAAGGCGCGGAGGACATTTTCCTCCACCCGAAGATGGCCAACCGCCACGGGCTGATCGCCGGGGCCACCGGCACCGGCAAAACGGTCACCCTGCGGGTGCTCGCCGAACAGTTCAGCAACCTGGGCGTGCCCGTGTTCATGGCCGACGTGAAGGGGGACCTGTCTGGGCTGGCGAAGCCCGGGGGCGACAACCCCAAGATCGCCGACCGGGTGAAGGACCTGAAGCTGGAGGGGTTTGCCTACGAGGGCTACCCCGTCGCCTTCTGGGATGTCTTCGGGGAGAAGGGTCATCCGGTCCGGACGACGGTCACCGAGATGGGGCCGCTGCTGCTTGCCCGCATCCTCAACCTCAACGAGACGCAGGCGGGCGTGCTCAACATCGTCTTCAAGATCGCCGACGACAACGGCCTGCTGCTGCTCGACCTCAAGGACCTGCGGTCCATGGCGCAGTACGTGGGCGACAACGCGAACGAGTTCAAGGTCAAGTACGGCAACATCTCGAAGGCCAGCGTCGGCGCGATCCAGCGCAATCTGCTGGTCATCGAGGAGCAGGGCGGCGACAGGCTCTTCGGCGAGCCCGCCCTGGACATCAACGATCTCATGCAGGCCGACGCGAAGGGCAGGGGGATCATCAACATTCTCATGGCCGACCGGCTGATGCAGTCCCCCAAGGTCTACGCCACGTTCCTGCTGTGGATGCTCTCGGAGCTCTTCGAGCAGCTCCCGGAGGTGGGCGACCTCCCGAAGCCGAAGTTCGTGTTCTTCTTCGACGAGGCTCACCTGCTCTTCGAGGACCTCCCGAAGGCCCTCGAGGACAAGATCGAGCAGGTCGTGCGGCTCATCCGCTCCAAGGGGATCGGCGTCTACTTCATCACGCAGAATCCCCTCGACATCCCCGACAGCGTCCTGGGGCAGCTCGGCAACCGCGTCCAGCACGCCCTGCGTGCCTTCACGCCGAGGGACCAGAAAGCCGTCAGGGCCGCCGCAGAGACCTTCCGCGCCAACCCCAGGCTCGACACGACGAAGGCCATCCTCGAACTCGGCGTGGGCGAGGCCCTCGTGTCCATGCAGGACGAGAAAGGGATCCCCACCGTGGTGGACCGCGCCTGGGTGGTGCCACCGCACAGCACCCTCGCCCCCCTGCAGCCCGCCGAGGCGGCGGAAATCGTCAGGGCGTCGGTGCTCTACGGGACTTACGAGAAGACCGTCGACCGCGAATCGGCCTATGAGAAGCTGATGGCGAAGGCGGAGAAGGCCGCCGCCGAAGCCCCGGCCGCCCCGGCGAAGAAGGCCGCAAAATCCGACACGGAGGTGCTCGTGGGGGCGCTCGCCAAGAGCGCGGCACATGCCATCGGCAGCCAGGTAGGCCGGCAGATCATCCGCGGCGTCCTGGGTTCGCTGTTCGGTAAGAAGTGACGGGTGCCTCGACCGGCACACGCTGTGCACGATAAGGCAGGGGGCACCCCCTGCCTTTTTTATCGCGCCGCGCCAGCCTGCCTGTCAACGGCCGCCCGCCTCCATCGTTTTTAATTTCTATGAGACTTCACATCATTTCGAGGAGGGAAGAACCATGAAAACCCGGGTCAAGGTGTTCTTGCCGGTCGTGCTGGCGGTTTTTCTGGCTCTGTCGGGTGCGTCGCACGCCCAGCCGTACCGGGGTGCAAGCCCGTTTTATGTAGGGATCTTCGGCGGCTACGTCGTCCCCGAGGACATGACGTGGACGTCGAACGTCACGGGGGCCTCGGCCGACCTGGCCCTGGACGAGAGCGGGATGATCGGGATGAAGTTCGGCTACATCCTGCCTCAGGCAAGGGCCCTGGCCATCGAACTGGAGTGGAACTACATGTTCGAGCAGGATATCCCGCCCCAGGTCATCGGCGGGGTGAGGGAGTCGGGCGACGTGGCCCTGAATAATTTCCTCGTCAACCTGATCCTGCGTTACCCCGAGGGGAAGATCCACCCCTACGTCGGGGCGGGCATCGGGGCTTCGTCGATGAACATCCGCAACACGGAATCCGTGGGAGGCACCGTGTATGTGGCCGAGGAGACGGAAACGGGCTTTGCCTGGCAATTCCTGGCGGGTGTCAACGTGGAGCTGGCGCCGAACCTTTCCGCCGACCTGGCATACCGATACTTCGGCACCAACCCGGATTTCTCCGTCATCGACGTGGATTACCGAGCGCACGCGGTGACCTTCGGGCTGAACTTCCACTTCTAGGAAGGCTGTTTGGAGACAGACAAATCCCCCTCCATCCCTCTGTGCCAAAGGGAGAAAGAGGGGGATTTTTTATGCAAAGCCAGGAATGTGAGAAGTGTGGATGATCAGGATGCCATTCGCAGGTCACCGGTTTATCCTCGCTTCTTACCCTCTCACCCTCTCCCTTTCTCTCTCTAGGCCGGCGTCAAGACCTGGATCGAAGCACCCTTCAGGACGTCCTTCACCCGCTCGCGGTATTCCAGATAATGGGGTTGCGTGAGGTGGAGCTTCAGCGCATCCACGCTTTCCCATCGTTCGATCAAGGTTACCACGTTTTCCCGCTGCGGCACCTGGATCGGGATGCCCGTCGGAACATCCACGGTGGGTCCGTATTCGAGGCACCCCTTCTCCTTGTGAACCAGGGGCATCACCCGCTTCAGCTCCGCGAGGTACTTTTCCTTTCCGCCGGGGTTCAACTCGATCGTCGCAATCACATAGATCATCTTTGATCCTCCTGAGGTTGTTTTCTATTCATTCCGCGCGGCTGCCTTCGCGTCGTCAGCCTTATCCGCTCCTCGATCCGCCTTCCCATTCTTGTTTCCGCGGGTCAGGAACCCTGCGTTTCCGCAGCCGCTCATGATACATCAGGTCGGTGAGGGACTCAAGGGGTTGCGCGGAGGTATCCGTTGCAAAGGCCGGAAAAATAGTGTAGAAGGATAGAAAAATACTGACCGGCGGTCAGTTCCCGCAAGCTTTTTTTCGTCGAATCCCGTTAAATATCAAAATATTGGATCGCATGGAGGGGGGATTTTATGCTGTTCAATCCGAAGAAATACGCGAGCGACTATCCCTGTGAGAAATCGAAAGAGATCATGCGCAAGACGATCGATTTCTTCGAGCGCAAGGGCAAGCAACGGATCAAGTCCGACGACCAGTGGTGTGTCTGGTACGACGACTTCATCCAGTTCCTGAAGGACAACAAGATTTTCGCTACGCTGTTGACGCCCTCGAAGTACGGCGACGCCGACTGCCGGTGGGACACCTGGCGCAACTGCGAATTCAACGAGATCCTCGCCTTCTACAGCCTGTCGTACTGGTATGCCTGGCAGGTCTCGATCCTCGGGCTCGGGCCCGTCTGGATGAGCAAGAACGAGGCGGTGAAGAAGAAGACCGCCCAGCACCTGCAGTACGGCCGGATCTTCGGCTTCGGTCTCTCCGAGCGCGAACACGGCGCCGACATCTACTCCACCGACATGCTGCTCAAGCCCCAGGCCGACGGCACTTACCTGGCCGAGGGCGACAAGTACTACATCGGAAACGCCAACCAGGCCGTCGTCGTCTCGACCTTCGGAAAGATCGCGGGCACGGGCGAGTATGTCTTTTTCCCCGTCGACTCTCACCACGAGAAGTTCGAGTTGGTGCGCAACGTCGTCGCCAGCCAGATGTACGTGGCCCAGTACAATCTGCACGACTACCCCATCAAGGAGAGCGAGATCCTCGAGCGCGGCCAGGAGGCCTGGGACGCCTCGCTCAACACGGTCAACGTGGGCAAGTTCAACCTGGGGTGGGCCACCATCGGGATCTGCACGCACTCCTTCTACGAGTCCATCAACCACGCCTCGCACCGCATCCTTTTCGGGAAGCCCGTCACCGAGTTCTCCCAGGTCAAGCAGCTCTTCGTCGACGCCTACACGCGGCTGGTGGCCATGCGGCTGTTCGCCCTGCGCGCCATCGACTACTTCCGCTCCTCCTCGGCCGAGGACCGGCGCTACCTGCTGTACAACCCCATGGTGAAAATGAAGGTCACCATGCAGGGCGAGGAGGTCATCAACCTGCTCTGGGACGTCATCGCCGCCAAGGGCTTCGAGAAGGACACCTATTTCGAGATGGCCACACGCCACATCCGCGCGCTGCCCAAGCTCGAGGGGACGGCCCACGTGAACATGGCCCTCATCGTCAAGTTCATGGCCAACTACTTCTTCAACCCCGGCAAGTTCCCCGAGATCCCGCGGCGAAACGACGCCGCCGACGACACTTTCTTCTGGGAGCAGGGGGCCACGAAGGGCCTGAGCAAGATCCAGTTCCACGACTACCGGCCCGCCTACGACAGCTACGACCTGCCGAACCTGAACATCTACAAGGAGCAGATCAAGACCCTGAAGGCGTTCCTGGCCACGGCCACGCCCACGCCGGAGCAGCAGAAGGACATCGACTTCCTGCTCATCCTGGGCGAACTGTTCACCTGTGTCGTCTACGGGCAGCTCATTTTGGAGAACGCGAAGATCACCAACGTCGACAGGGACCTCCTGGACCAGATCTTCGACTTCATGGTGCGCGACTTCTCGAAGTACGCCCTGCAGATCTACCACAAGCCCTCGAGCACGGAGAAGCAGATGGAGCTCTGCATGAAGATGATCCGCAAGCCGGCCGTCGACGAGGCGCGCTACCAGCGGGTGCTCAACAACCACGTCTATGCGCTGAAGGACACCTACGAGATGAACCCGTAGGACAGCAGGCTGTCGACCGGGGACGTCGCTTACGGGCAGGAAGTTGCGAAGTTGAGAAGTTATGAAGCTTGGATGGGCTGAAAGCCGGCTGAGGCTGTATGCGTTTCCGAGCTTCTTAACTTGAAAAACTTGCTAACGTCTACCCTTTCAGGGTGCCTTGCATCCTGGCATTTTTGAGCAGCCCGGGTTGCGAACAACCCAGGCAATCCGAGAGATGAACGGAGGCCGCGGGGCACGACCCCGCGGCCTTCGTTCAACATGCCCCGCGCCGTTCCTTTCTGCGGGATTGACACGTCCCGTCGCGTTTCCTATAGTGAGAACATAAAAAGCGTTCGCGCCGGTCCACCCGGATGGCCTGCAGGGTCTGTCGAGGACCGATCCTTCCGATACGGGCGGGCATTCCCATCGCCCGACGCGTTTCGGGAAAAAGGTCCGTGACGAAGGCGGTTTCAGTCTGCACAAGGGAGGGAGCCACATGCCGGTATACATGATGTTCGGGAAGTACAACGCGGACGCCCTGAAGGGCGTGTCCCCGGAACGAACCAAAAAGGCGGTCGAGATCATCGGGCAACACGGCGGAAAAGTCATATCCATGTACGCCGTGCTGGGCGAGCATGATCTCGTCTTCACCTTGCATTTTCCCACGACGGAGAAGGCCCTGGCCGCTTCCGTCGCGCTCAACATGCTGACGGGGATCTCCTTTACCACGTCGCCTGTGGTCGACGTCGAGCAGTTCGATCGCATGATCTCCGAGATCAAGAACCTGTAGCGGGACGGGAGCGATCCTGGATGGGCCGGACCGCCGGGGTCGTGCCGCCCCCCGTTCACGTTTGGGGAACGGCCGGCATGGCAGGAGCGATTTGCCCGGCGGCGTTGCCCCGCCGACGGGGAACGCCCCGTGGGATTTGCGGCACAGCACGCTCGAGAACCGAGAAGACAAAGGAGGAAACCGATGTTGAACAGAGCAGCGCTCGTTGTCCTGTTTCTGCTGCTTTCCGCGGGGCTTCTCGCGGCGGCGGAAGGCGGGAAAGAGGGAACCAGGGATGCCGGCGGTCAGCCATGGGTCGTCGACATCGAAAAGCTGACCGTCAAGAACGGGAATTTCCGGACGACCCATTGGACGGGGAAGAACCTGCAGATGACGGTCATGTCCATCAAGCCCAAGGGGGAGATCGGGCTCGAGAAGCACGACGCAGGGGATCAGTTCATCCGTGTCGAGCAGGGCAGGGCCCGCGTCGTGATGGGCCCGTCCAGGGACAAGATGACGTTCGACAAGAGAGTGTCCGACGACTGGGCGATCTTCATCCCGGCCGGTTTCTGGCACAACATCATCAACGTGGGGGACAAGCCGCTGAAGGTCTACGTGATCTACGCGCCGCCGGAGCACCCTGCCGGGACCGTGCACAAGACGTTCGAGGAAGCGGAAGCCGCCCACGGTCATTGACGGACAGCGCTGCGGATCGCAACCCGGGCCGGGGCCGTGCGACCCGAAACCGACGGGGAGGGATCCCCCCCGTTTCGCCCTATCGCATCGAGTGGAGCCCCACGAGGTTCCCCTCCGTGTCCTGGAACAGGGCGAAGTGCCCGTACTCGTCCGTGATCTTCGTCTTGGGGACGACGACGCGGCCGCCGGCGGGCTCGATGCGCTCGAGGGACTCGGCCAGGTCTTCCCCGGCGTTGAGGTAGACCACGGTGCCGCGCTCGCAGGGCTCGTAGCCGTCACCCCGGATCAGCGCGCCGCTGTTGCCGTGCCCCGCCATGGGGAAGAAGGCCATCAGGATGCCGCCCAGGTCCTGCAGGGGAAGGTCGTAGCCCAGGACGTTGCTGTAGAAGAGCCTCGCCCGCTCCATGTCCCTCACGGGGATTTCGAACCACACGGCGATGTTTCTCATGCCTTTCACCTCCCGCGTCGGGCTCAATGCTGTCGTGTCATGCCACAAGACCGGGGAACGTTTCAAGGATTTTGCGAACGGACACCACGGAGAGGCTGTTGCCCACGAGGTGCCACTTCTTCCGCAGGCTCATCCGGTCGGGGAAACGGAACCCCTCCGGGAAGTGGAGCAGCCGGGCGATCTCTTCCGGCGCGAAGCGCCGCACGCCGCCCGCGCACCGCAGGTAGGAGCCCGCGTGCATGAGGGAGCGGCCGTATCCCGAGGTGAAGCAGGTCGTGTACGCCTGCGGGTCCTTCGGGTCGAGGATGCGGAACCCCTTCCCGAATCGTGACACCACGTCGCCCGCCAGGAGCAGCTCTTCGCCGGTTCCGTTGCCGTCCAGGTAGGCCCCCAGCGGCGTCAGGGGCGTGTCGACGACGAGTGTCGGCGGCTCCAGGCGCCCGCGGGAAGCCATGAGGTAGTACCGCGGGCGGCGCATGGGCACGCCCAGTTCCGTGGGGCAGAGCGTGCACTCCTGGACGTGAAACCCGCGCCCGGTGAGAAGCCTGACCAGTCTCGCCCTCATCTCCGAGCGGGCAAAGCCCTCCACGTTTTCCAGCGCGAGATGCCGGGGCAGCCCGTCCTCCCCCATCCGCGCCAGCACGTCGAGAATCCGGCGGAAGCTCAGGGCACGCGGGTCTTCCACGTCGCGCCCGGCCCCTCGAACCGTGTAGGGCTGGCACGGCGGCGAAAGCCACCAGAAATCGGCTTCGGCGGACTGCAGCTCCTCCCGCGTCGCGTTTTCCAGGTTCAGCTGCCAGGCGTCGTGGCCGGGGAAATTGAGCCGGTACACCTCCAGGGCAGACGGGCTCTGGTCGACCGCCCCCGCGATGCGGAGGTTTGTCCCCGCCGCGGCGGCCGAAAACCCGCCGATGCCGCAGAAAAGCTCGAGAGCGCGAATCGCCATAGACCAACCTGCGGATGTCCGTAGTGGATGGCGACACCATAACAGCCTGCCGCCCCCAAGGCAAGAAAGACGTATCGGGCGGCCCTCCGCATCCGGTTTTCCCCGAGTCCTCGTAAGGGATTGCCCGGGCGCGGATCGGGGACCGGAGGATTGCGGTCCGGGACGGACCGGTTATAGTGGTTCCTGCACGGGTGCCCCATCCCTTCTACGGAGGTGAAAGCGATGCAGAATCTCGAGTTCAGCGTGAAGGACATGGACTGCAAGTCCTGCGTGAACATCGTCATGAAGAAACTGAAGTCCTTCGAGGGCGTCAAGAACGTCACGGCAGACCCCTTGACCCATAAGGTCGTCGTTCAGTGGGATAATCCGAAGGTATGCGACAGCGATCTGACCTGCGCGATCGAGGACCTGGGCTACAAAGTGAGCGTGGACTGACGCAATCCGGTTTGCCTGCAGCCGAAGCCGTTCGCCGGGCCCGGTGCTGCGTGGAGGACCCCGTGCCGTCTGCGCAGCGCCGATCCGGCCGGGAAGGGAGACAGCCACAATGACGACGACATTGCCAGAGGGCTTCCGAGACGCGATGTCGGTGAGCCTCATGGACGCGCTGCTGGGGCGGCGTTCCCGGCGCTTCTTCATGGGGGCCGAGATCCCCGACGGGGCGTTCCAGTACAGGTCCCGGTTCCCGGCGGTGCCGCTCTCCGAGCCGGAAACGCTCCTTGTCGTGGCCGCCTGCGGAGGCAACACGGCCTGGCACCACATGATCTTCCGCGCTGCGCGGTATGCGCCGCACCTTTCCAACTATGCCGGGGCTGCCGGGGGGAGGACCTTCCCGTCATCCGCGGGGTTTCACACGAGCCAGACCTTTTTCACGGACGACGACGGGGTCTACGTGCTGGACACGCGCGACTCCCCGGCCTTCGCGGAGCGTGCGGGCGACGGCTCCCTCGACCCGGGTGAGTTTCTCGATTCGATGCGGCGCCGCGTGCGAAAGATCCGCGACGGGCGGCTGAGACTCCCCGCCGAGGTTCCCTGCGTGGAGCCGCACAACACCTGGGTCGTCAATCATCCCGGCACGCTTCTCGTCACCCCTGTGGGTGACCTGTCCCAGCACGTTCTGTTGAACCTCTGCTACATGCTCCAGAACGGTCTCGTGCTGACGGACGACATCCACCGGAGACCCATCCCGGGGATCGACGCGTTCAGGGGACTGGTGGACGTGAACAACACCTGGCCCATCACGTTTGTCGAGCAGTGGTCGCTGGCCGAGCTGACGACGGAGCTGGCCACGGGCTGCTATGCCGGCGCACTCATGTTGCAGGCCATGGGTCTCGGGGGGTGGATGTTCAACGGCATCGACGCCTTCAGTTACCTGGGCGCGAGCGGAAACCCCGATGTGCCCGGACTCGGGTTCCGCTACGACACCAACGATCGATGGCCCTACCCGAACCCGACGGGACTGGCGGGCGTGATGGAGGGGTTCTGCCCGCCTCATTACCCCGACATGCGCGCCGCCGTAGAGGCCGTGTGCGAACGAAAATTCGGCCCCGGCGGGCCCTTTCACCCCGACACGCCCGGGCCGTGGAACGACTCGCGGGCCGTGCGGGGGGCCGCCAGGGCGCACAGCGAGGAATTCCGCGCCTGCGTTGCGCTGCAGGCCCAGTATGTCTTGAAAACCTTCGGCAAGTTCCCGGGAACGGTTCCTTCCATATTCGCCATCATGCATCTGCAGGCGCATCATCTCGACCTGGAGTTCTACGACCGGTTCTTCAAACCGGGGGCCTACCTGAAAACCCACGCCGACCACATGAAAAAATGGCACCCGCACGGGTGATCCCGCTCGCGGGCCGGCCGTAAAAAAGACAGCGAGGGAGGCATCGTCGGATGCTTCCCTCGCCTGTCGGCTTCACTGCGGCCGGGTCAGTCCCTGGCAGGCATCGGTCTCGCCTGCCGGGGCCTGGCGGTTGACGATCGTCTTGAGGGTCACGCAGATCGTCGGCCAGTGGTGGGGGAAGTTGCTGTGAACGTTGATCGGGGTGCCGGTGATCTCCCTGTTGACGGCGTTGGGGGCATGATTTCTGGCCAGCCGCCGGCCGAGGCAATCCAGAGACTGGGTCTGCCCGCCCACGATCAGATCATCGTTCCCCGCGGCGTAGAGATTGACGTACAGGACCCCGTCCGGAAGGTCCGGCCTGCTTTTGGGCGCTTCCAGATCCGGGGAGGGGATGTTCGATTCGTTGCAGTTGAGCCTGTAGTCGTGCCCGTTGAGGTCGTTCAGGAAGGCCACGTCTCCCGCCGCGTTGCTAGAGAACGGCGGCGGGTCGGGTGCGCAGCTGCCGCAGGGCAGTGCCTGGCTCACAAGCGAGGCCGTCCTCCCGCCGCAGAGCTCCCGGGTCGAGCGATCCGGTTCGTTTTCATTGCCGCAGGAGAACGTCCCGCCGGCACCGTGGGTCGGCGCGGCGAGGGCGATGAATTCGGAGACCGTCACGGTGCCGTTCTTCCGGCTTCCCATGAGGTTCTTGATGTAGTAGCGGCTGCTGATGGCACCCTGGCTGTAGCCGACGAGGGCCACCTTCGTCGCTCCCCCGTACGCGGGGTCGTTCAGGATGCCTGTATGCGGCTGGTTGTTCGAATCGTTGCCCCCTTCGATGGCGGCCAGGATGTCCGTGGCGTCATCGGCAATGCTGCGGCCGAAATGCTCGGGATGGTCGCTGCCATGCACGGGCAGCGACAGATAGACGGGCCGGATCGGCAGGGCCGGGTTGGCCACCAGTGAGGCCTGGAACGATGTCGTCCCCGCGCTTCCCGGCTGCTGCCACGCCGACGCGGCGCCGTTTGCGTGCCCGTGGACGAAGAGGACGGGAATCCCCTCGCCCTGCCGGGTAGCTGCGACGGCAACGGGCGATGTGTCGCCCCGCTCATTGCTGGTCAGCCTCTGCTGGTTCTGGCCGTCGATGCCTACCGAGAAGATCTCCTGCCTTTTGCCGACATTCATGTCAGGGATGTCGGACGCCTGGACCGAGACGAAGAGCCCCTGGTCGTCGCCCCGGAAGGAAAGGCCCGAGATGTTGATGTCCGCGGGCGGCTGCAGCGTGATCTCGCGGACGGGAGCCCAGGATCCCGTGCTCGCGATGCGGATCGCGTCCCGTCCCGTCGCGTGATAGAAGGCGCGATACGCGAGCAGGCGCCCGTCGTGGGAGACCACGGGCAGGACCTCGCTGACATCGGGCGTGTTCGTGATTCGCAGGGGCATCCCCGTCCCGTCCGATTTCACGGCGTAGAGATCGCGCCTCTGCGTCGTGCCGTCGAGGCGTGAAAAAACGATCATCCTGCCGGCATCGTAAAAATCGTGGCCGTTGTCGTCGGACTCGTCGGGCCCGGGGCTGCTCGCGGCGGCAAGCCCGCTGCCGTCGCTCCGAATCGTCCAAATCCGGGCGTTCCCGGTGTAAGAGGGGTAAGCGAAGGCGGTGAGGCCGTTTGGCGCCCAGCGTGGTCGCGTTCTCTGCCCGGTCCCGGTCGTGAGCTGTTGGATGGTCTGCCCGTCGAGATCCATGAGGTAGATGTTTTCCCCGGGGGGATTCCGGAATGACGAAAAGACGATTTTGTCGGCGCCGGGGGAGATGTCCGGGAAATGGTCGTGAGAGCTGCTGTTTGAAAGGTTTCGCTGATTGAACCCGTTAGCGGCCATACTGTAAATCTGGTCTCGGCCGTCGCGGTCCGATACGAAAACCAGGTTCGCGCCGCATCCGCAGATCAGGAACAGGCCGGCAAAGACAATCCATAACATCTCTTTTTTCATGGCTTCGTCCCTCCTTGGATCGGGTGGGCATGTCCATGCCCGCGTGGTTGAAGCGGACATCTTCAGAACGGCCGGTTGGCCCGCAGATCCCATCCGGACCGCACCGGCGGCATCTGGACGCCGCTGTGGGCCACAAGCTCCTGTTCGATCTCGATCCCCGTTCCTCTCCTTTCCGGGTGCTTTCGCACAGGAAGGCGTGTCGGATAACGGGTGGTCATGCCTTGAGACCGCTTTGCCCCGCATTCCCGGGGGCAGAGATCGCAACGGCGCATCCGCCCCCACAGACCCTCGCCGCGCGCCTTCAACTCTCCGCTGCGGTGGAGCCTGGCGTAGGCGGGCTTGAAATCGGGGTTGGGATTGGCCGCGAGGCGGTGATCGCGCGAGCTTGCTCCGGGCTTGACCGGGCTCGTGAAGCGCCTCTCGCCGCTGCAGCCCCGGCAGAGCGTAAAAATCGGAATGCCGCACCCGGCCAGGGCGAGGCGAAGGCAGGTCTTCAGGAAATGGCGTCGCGATTCGGTGCGCATGCGTCCGGTCGGGGGGGGTGGGCCGGGTTTGACACCGAGGGACAGAACGCGGTTCCTATGGAAAAGGGCTAAAGAAATCCGGCGGGAAAGTCAACGAGAAAGCGCAGGCCCGCTTTTTTGCCGGGAAACGGGCTCTCCCCTGCGCGCCGGCATTCGTTTTTGCGTCGACAGGGGTTTCGAGAGAGTGCAAAGCGGAGAAAAAGGCCTTCTTCGTTCTTGCTCCATGGGACACGTCAGCCAGAAAGGGGATTACGCCGAACGCGCCGCTCATTCTTCCCGTGTGTTTGCCGTCCCGTTGTGGTAAGACCTCCCGTCAGGGAATGGCCCGTCCGGGTTCTGCCGAAACGAGTTCTCATTTTCCATGTTCGCAAGGGGGGTGTCATGGCAAAGAGAGACGTCGTCCTGTCCGTTCTGTCCGTTTTCGTCATCCTGGGCCTCTGGCCGGCACAGCCTTCAACAGCCAAAGGGATCCCCTCCACGGTCGTCTTCCACCGGGTGGCCGAGCCGAAGGAGAACGCCTTCACCCTGCTCGTGCCGAAGGGCTGGATCGTGGAGGGCGGGATCTTTCGGGTCGATCCCTCGCGGGTGGGCGGCCCCGGCAACTCCGTCGAGGCCAAGTGCGATATCGCCGTCAAGAGCGACCGGACCGGCACGGTCATGCTCCGGCGGCTTCCCAAGATCAACTACGCCGACGGTCCCATTGTCCCGCCCACACACGGGCCGGGGGCGAACTACAACGGGATGACCGTCGTCCGGATGCCCACGGTAGAGGGCTTCCTCAACTACACCTTCAAGCAGACCCGGCCCGGGGCGAGGGACGTGAAGATCCTTCGCAAGGAACCGCTGCCGAAGCTGGCATCGGCCGTTGCCCGCGCCGCGGCGCCCCTGAACCGCCAGCTCGCCCAGGCGGGCGTCCGGCCCGTGGCCTTCCACGCGGGCTTCATCGTCGTCGAGTATGCCGAGGGCGGCGCGCGGTACCGGGAGCTGCTCTACACGGTGCTCGTCGACGCCCGGGCCGCGATGGCGGCCTGGTCCAACGACCTCACGACGGCCATGCGCGCGCCGGCGGGCGAGGCGGACGGCTGGAAGCCCGTCCTGGACATCATCTCCAACTCGGTACAGTTCAACCCCCAGTGGGTGGCGGGCGAGATGAAGGGGCAGGGCCAGCGGGCGGACACGGCCCGCAGGGTCCTCGAGGACATGAACCGCATCGACCGGGAGATCGTGGCCCACCGCGACCGGACACGGAAGGAGATCCAGACGGACCAGTACCTGACGCTCATGGGCAAGAACGACTACCGCAACCCCTTCACGGGGAAGGTGGAGCGCGACACGAGCGCGTGGAAGATGCGCTGGGTAAACTCGCTGGGCGAGTACATCTACTCCAACGACACCCTCTACGACCCGAACCGTGATCCCGAGGAGAGACGCAAGGACTGGAAGGTCACAAAGCCCGTTCGCTGAGGAAGCGCCACACCCGTTGAATGAAAAAGGGACCGCGGCTGAATGCCGACGGTCCCTTTCTTTTTGTTTGTGCCGGAATCAGGGGGCCATGCGAAGAATGGCGGTGCCTATCGCAGGTCGCTTTTGCGGTAACTCTTGCGGATTCGCGGGTGAGGTCCCGGGAGCTGGTAGATGCTCACGGTCAGCTCCTCGGGGTCGATCTCCAGCAGGGCAAACGTGAGGGGGCATCCCCGGCTCTCATCGCTGCTCATGTGGCCGGGGTTGATGCAGATCGTGCCGTTTCGGCGCCGGATCTCGGTAATGTGGGTGTGGCCGAAGAGGAAGATGTCGGCCTTTCCGCTGCCGATGACGGTCTCCGGCCTGATGTCGTCGGCCCGGTCGTTGTAGTGCGACTCGGGGGTGTGCGTGAGGAAGATCCGCCAGCCGTTGATCTCGATGAACGTGCGGTTGCTCACCCCGGGATCGGGGTAGTAGACGGTGTCCCAGGTTCCGGGGACACGCGTGACGGGATAGCCCGCCTGCGCCAGCGCGTCGGCGTCGTCGTAATAGTCGCCAAGGTGAATGATCCGGTCCACCTGGACGCTCTTCAGGTATCTCAGGACACCCCGGATCGCGTTGCGATCGTCATGGGTGTCGGAAATCACCATGATCTTCTGCATGGAGCGCCAGCACTCTCTCCCCGAAAACGCAGGTCCCGCGCGAAGCGAAAAAACCGGCGGGAGTATAGGAGAGGGAAGGGGGGGTGTCAAGGGAAAAGAGCGCGCGGGCGACAGGAGCCGGGGCAAAGGAAATGAAGGGGAACGACGGGCGCTGGCTCAGAAATTGCTCATCGATCGTTCATGATCAGAAAGCAATCCGGGGGGTGGCCATGGAGCCTGTGAAAGTCGTCGTTCGGTATGCCGATGGAAGGGTCATCAAGGGCTACACGCAGGATTTTTTCCCCAACAAGGACCGGTTTCACCTCCATCCCCAGCAGAAATCCTCCGGGCAGGACACCGAGCAGGTCCTGGTCAAGGACCTCAAGGCCATTTTCTTCGTGAAGGACTTCGGCGGGGACCCCGCATACGACGAGCGCCGCCAGTTTTCCACCGGCGACAAGTCCCAGGGCAGGAAGATGGAAGTCCTGTTCAAGGACGGGGAAAAGCTGGTCGGCTCCACTCTGGGCTACGAACCGAACCGTCCGGGTTTCTTCATCAACCCCGTCGACGACAAGAGCAACAACATCCGCGTCTTTGTCGTCCAGGCTTCCGTGGACAGGGTCCGCAATCTCTGAGCCTCTCATCCCGCTTCACAGGTCGAGACATGAAAGGCAACGTCGCGATGCGGCTTGCCCCGTTGATGCTGCAATGCGGAAACTAATGAGATAATTAAGTGCATAATCGAATATAACCACGGTAATAAATCAGTTAATAACTGATAATAACCTGTAATTTATTTGATATTGCATCGCAACATCATGTGGGCTATTCTGCCCCCGAAACGAGCACTGCTTTTCCTGATTCCCTGTCAGGAAGCATTTATCAGGAGGTAGCATGATGATGGGCACGGATGTGTTGTTGGAGCAAAACCCTTTGCTTTGGATCACGAAATGGTCGGAAGAGTCGGTCGATCTCATGAACCGCAGGCAGCGAAGCATGCAGGAGACTGCGGAATCCTTTATGTGCGTGGTGCAGGACACCCTGGAGATGAAGCCTTCCGCTGTTCCCGTTCGCAGGTTGTGCGGGAACCTCTTCGAGCTGTGCAATTTCCCGATGGAAACCCTCGCGGAAAAGGCGAAGCGGGGAGCTGCGGCCCTCGACGTCCGTAAACTCGTCGCCGGGGTGCCGGCACCCCTCTCGGTGAACGGTTTTTCCGAGGACCTGACGGCCTATGGAAAGGCGACCTGGGCGAACGGCTCGAGGGCCTCGTCGGCGTGCATCGGCTGGATGAAGACCCTGGTCTTGGAGCAGAAGATCACGGCCGACGGGAAGGAGGCCGGCAGAGCCTTGAAGAACTGCCTCGAGGCGACGGAGTCGTTTGCCGAGGAGTCCCTGGCCTGTTGCCTGGACCAGCTCCGGGCAAACTGCGGGCTCTTGAAAGCCGGCGTCATGAAGAAACAGGGGCCGGACGAACCGGTTCAGTAAACAGCGGATTTCCAAGAACACGCGGTCACCCGCCGCACAGTGAAGTCATCTCTCTTTCACGGGCGGCGGGTGATCTTCTTTTATGGCCCGACGGTACTGCGCTCCGGGTCGCCCAGAATCTCCACGATCCCCGTCTGTTTTTTCAACTCCTCGTACCAGACTCGATAGCCCTCCGAACCCGGGTGAAGGTAGTCCGGGGTGTAGTACCGGTCCGGATCGCCCAGGAACAGCTCTTTCCCCTTTTCCCTGAACAGATCCACGTATTGGGCGCCGGACGTCTGCGCGGCGTCCATGAAGATCGCCCGGGCCTGACGGGTCCTTGCTGTGTAGAGCCATGAGACGGGCGGGAAAAAAGCCGGTGCAAGCCCCACATTTCCGGTGCTCATGAAGAGGACTGCCTTGCCTGTTTCCCGGGCCTTTGCAAGTACACGCCGAGTGGTTTCCCGCAGTTCCCCCAGGTCGGTGAACCCCAGGATGTCGTTTCCCCCGACCTGGACGAGGACGATGTCGAACGGCGCCCTCCGGACGGACTCCAGCTGAATGAGGGCGTCCCTGGCCGTTGCACCGTTTCTGGCGAGGTTGACGACCTCGACGCAGGGGAACTCCGCGGCGATCCGGCCCGCGACGGATTCTTCCGGTCTCGCTGCGCCGGTTCCCACCCCGGTGCTGTCGCCCACGACGAGAATGCGGCGCGCCGCGCCTGGCTTCTGCAGCTCGAAGGGCCGGCTCGCGGCCGCGATCTCCTTGCCCCGGTTGATCCGGATGCCCAGCATAGAGATCTCGTAGACGCCGAGCCCGGCCGCCCCGATGAGTATGGCCAGGATGACGGGATGCATGGACCGGTACCCCTTCGCGCATTCACGCGCCCCGCCGCCCCTTTCGGCCGAGGCTCTTTACCATTTGTTCCAGTGGATCTGTTTCGGGTCGTACTTGTCCTTTGCCTTTTCCCTGTCGGCAGGCACGCCCACGGGAATGAGGTTCAGCGGAACGACGTAGTGGGGGATGCCGAGGATCTGCCGGACGGCCCGTACGCGGCTGTCCTCGGGATACACGGCGGTCCACACGGCGCCGAGGCCCATGGACTCGGCAGCCAGCAGAATGTTCTGCGTTGCCGCGCTGCAGTCCATGATCCAGTAGTCCGACTCCATGCCGCCCCACTGCTTCCGGACGTCGCCCCCGACGACGATCGCGGCAGCGGCCCGGTCCGCCATCTTCGCGTAGGGCAGGGCATCGGCGAGCTGCTTCAGGACGGCACGGTCCGTCACGACGACAAACTCCCAGGGCCGCTTGTCCACGGCCGTCGGGGCGGCCATGCCGGCCCGGACGAGCATCTGGAGCTTTTCGTCGGACACCGGCTCGCTTCGGTAGGAGCGCACGCTCTTGCGCGCAAAGATCGTTTTCAGCGTGTCGTTCATCAGTGCCTCCTCGGCCGCCCCCGCGGACCCGGCAAGGGAAACCATCACGATGCAGGCAAGAAGCCGGCTGTTGAAAACGCCCATCCCGTTCATCCCTCCTCCCGGCCGGCCCGTCTCCCCTTCGTGAACCGGGGGCCGTTGATCGCTTGTTTCAATCTACACCATTTCCGCCGGACGACAAAGAGTCAAAAGCGTGTCCCGGTCCCGATAAAAAAGCTTGATCTTGAATTCTGTATTTTGTATACATTTATCGGCGCTGTGCCCGACTCCCCGACGCAGGGACCCCTGCGGCTGACCCCCCTCGGGACGGCGCCTGCAAGCAATGCCGCTTCCGCGCCGGGCTCCCCCGCCCGGTGCGGGGCGGCATATTTTTTTGCCTTCCAGGCTTCCACGCATTCAATTTCCCGGACATTTTGCCGATTTATCGAGAGGAAAGAGATCACCTGCCCGGTCTCAATCGTGAAAGGGACGGAGATTCATAATGGCATGAAATTGTTGATAAATCATGGAAATCAGTTTCGAGCGTCGTCCATTGGAGAGGCTGCTGCATGAAAAAAGGCTTCCTTCACGCCGCGGTGTTGTCGGCCCTTTTGGTTTCTGTTTCCGGCTGCGGGTCCTCGGGTGACCAGTACCCCCCGACGGTTCCCTCGGGTGTCCAGGCCGCCGCCGTATCGTCGGACAGCGTCCAGCTCAACTGGACGGCATCCCAGGATGACCTCCTGATGTTCGGCTACCGGGTGTACCGGGATGGGTCCAGGGTCGGCAGCACCCCGCTGACCACCTACACCGACACGGGCCTTTCCCCGGGCAACACTTACGGATACCGGGTTTCCGCATACGACTGGATCGGCAACGAGTCCGAAAAGAGCACCACGCTCTTCGTGGCTACAGCCGACGGGTCGGCGCCGACGGCCCCCGCGAACCTCCAGGGGACGGCCGTCTCGACGAGCCGGATCGATCTGGCCTGGACGGCGTCCACGGACAACGTGGGGGTGACGGGGTACCGGATCTACCGCGACGGGGCAGTCATCGGAACGACCGCAGGCACGAGCTTCTCCGACACGGGGCTTGCCGAGTACACAACCTACGTGTACCGCGTGGCGGCCTGCGATGCCGGGGGCAATGAATCGACGCCCAGCTCGCCGCTCACGGCAACGACGGTCGACGCCACGGCTCCGTCGGTCCCTTCGAACCTCCAGGGCACCGGGGCCTCGGCCTCGCAGATCGACCTGACCTGGACGGCCTCGACGGACAACGCCGGGGTGACGGGGTACCGGATCTATCGCAACGGCACGGCCGTCGGGACGAGCGCGTCAACAGGGTACTCCGACACGGGGCTCACCGAGGCCACGAGCTACAGCTACACCGTGGCGGCAACCGACGCGGAGGGGAACGAATCCGGACAGTGCGGGGCCGTGGCCGTCTCGACGCTGGATGCGACGGCGCCCTCCGTGCCCACGGACCTTCAGGCCACGGTCGTCTCCACATCTCGGATCGACCTCTCCTGGACGGCCTCGACGGACAACGTGGGGGTTGCCGGGTACCGGGTCTACCGGGACGGCAGCCTCGTCGCCTCTCCCGCGGGGACGACGTACTCCGACACGGGGCTTGCGGCGGGCACCACCTACGGCTACCGGGTGGCAGCGTACGACGCGGCCGGCAACACCTCGGCCCAGTGCGCGGTCGTCAGCGCCACGACGCAGTCGGGGACCTGGAGCGGAACGGTCCTCATCGGCACCGCGTCGACCGACCGAGGCCACGGGATCGCCGTCGACACGAGCGGCAATATTTACGTGGCAGGGTACACGGCGGGGAACCTGGACGGGGAGACCAACAACGGCGGCGACGATATCTTCCTCACCAAGTATGACTCGTCGGGGGCGAGGCAGTGGACGCGCCTCTCGGGCACCGCAGTCGCGGACGCGTCCGGTTGGTCCGCCGTCGCCGTCGACGGGAGCGGCAACATCTATGTCACCGGGTACACCTCGGGCAACCTCGACGGCGAGACAAATGGGGGGGGCTCCGACGCCGCACTGATCAAGTACAACTCGTCGGGCACCAGGCAGTGGACGCGCCTTCTGGGCAGCACCGGAAGCGATTCCGCCTAGTCCGTCGGCATCGACGGCAGCGGCAACGTATACATCTCCGGCTTCACGGATGGAAGCCTCGGGGATCAGACGAACTCGGGCGGCACCGACGCCTTTCTCGCCAAGTACAACTCGGCGGGCACGCTCCAGTGGGTCCGCCAGCTCGGAAACGCGACGTCGACGTACTCCTACGCCGTTGCCGTGGCCTCGAGCGGCAACGTGTACATCTCGGGGATGACCCGCGGGAGCCTCGACGGCGAGACGAACGCCGGCATTCAGGACATCTTCGTCGCCAAGTACAATTCCTCGGGGACAAGACAGTGGACGCGCATGCTGGGTTCCGCGGTGTTCGACTACTGTTACAGTGTGGCCGTCGACGGGTCCGAGAACGTCTACGCGGCAGGCCATTCCTACGGCCATTTCGACGGGTGGACCAACACCGACGGCAGCGGCGCGACGGAAGACGTCTTCCTGGCGAAGTTCAATTCCTCGGGCACGAAGCAGTGGTCGGTCTTCCACGGCGCCGCGGGCAACGACGTTTCCTCCGGGCTGGCCGTGGACTCGGGCGGGAACGCCTACATTTCCGGGAACACCAATGCCGCTCTCGACGGCTTCACCCCGGCCGGAAGCCACGACCTCGTCGTGATCAAGTACGACACGTCCGGTTCGCGGCAGTGGACGAGCATGCTGGGGACGACGGCGGGGGACTACGGCCGATCGGTCGCCGTGGATGGAAGCGGCAATACCTACATGACGGGGCACACCTCGGGAGATCTCGACGGGGTAACGAACAGCGGCGGAAACGACGGCTTCATCGTGAAGCACGACACGAGCGGGGCCCTGCAGTAGCTTGCGCTGTCGGCAAACAGAAACGGGGCAACTCCAGGCGATGGGTGCCCCGTTTGCATTCCTGGTTGTCCGGATTTCAGGTTACACCGACTTTTCCATCAGCTTGACCTCGAAGCGGTAGCCCGCGCCCTCGGCCGCATTCCGCACGGCGCCGCGGAACGCCCCGAAGTCGAATCGGTAGGAGTAGTCCTTGCCGAAGAGCTTCGACTGCTCCTCGATCGTGCCGCTGCGCTCCTTGCCGAAGGTGTTGTACGTCTCCTTCTTGAAGCCGAAGCCCGCGCTCATCTCGTCGTCGCCTGCGCCGCTCGAGACGCCGAAACCCGATTCCTTGAGCATTTCGAAGAACCGGACCTCTTTTGCCGGCTCGTCCACGCGGAAGCGGCAGACGTAGGTGAGTTTCTTCTTCGACAGGAAGGCCTTGCGCTCGGCAATGACGGCCTCCATTCTCGACGAGCCGTCCTTCTGGGGCTCGAACTGCCCCGGGGCGGTCTTCGCCATTTCCGCGATCGTCTGTTTCAGGTCCATGATCCCTCCCGCAGCTGAATCGATTGGCCCCCGGTGGTCGGGGACGGTGAAGGGTCCTGCAAGAAACGCTTCATCCCGGTTACAGGATGACTTTTCCGGGGTCCCGGGGTGGGTCAGGCCGGGTGCTCTGCATCTCCGAAATCCTGTCTCGCAGCTCTTGCGGGAAGGGGATTCTCGTGCCGTCGGCGACCTTCAGGGCCACGATCTCCGCCTCGCCCAGCGCGGCCACCTGGCTCGACGCGGCGTTGACAACCAGGTATTGCATGAGCATCCCCTCGTCGCTCAACCTGGCCACCCGCGCGCCCACGGCGATCCGGTCGGGCCAGGACAGGGGAGCGACGAAGCGGCAGCCCGTCGACTTGACGACGAGCGTGACGCCCGTCCGCTTCTCGAATTCGTACTTGCCGATTTGCCGGTAGAATTCGACGCGGGCATTCTCCATGTAGCGGAAGTATACGACGTTGTTGACGTGGCCGTGGGCGTCCATGTCGCCCCAGGCGACGGTCTGTTCGACGATCAGGGGGTAGCTCTCCACTCGGTATCGCGTGGGGTCGTTCATTGCGGGCTGTCTCCGGGGCGGCTTTTACCCGGTCCGATTAAGAACCATTTGGGCAATCTCCCGCAAGGCTTTTTTTTCGTTGCCTTGCGACTTCCTTTTTCGGTAAGAAAGACGCTGCCCCCTTCATTGGAAAGGAGGGGCAGGTGGGGTTTTACAAAGGTCTTTATGAAACAGGAACAAATCGACGTCACGGCGGCGGACGGCGCCTCCTCGAGGATCACCGTCTTCACCGACGACCACGCGCCCGATTCGCCCGTCCTGGTCTGCATGCCCGCCATGGGCACGGCGGCTCGGTTCTACGAGCCGCTGGCCGGGCCGATCGTGCGGGAGGGCTGGCGCTTCGTGACGGCGGACCTGCGGGGGGTCGGCACGAGCGCCGTCCGGGTAAAACGAGGGGTCGGCTTCGGGTACCGCGAGATGGTCGAAAGCGACTGGCCGGCCGTCGTACAGAAAACGCAGTCGCTGTTTCCCCGCGCGCCCGTTTACCTGCTCGGTCACAGCCTGGGCGGACAGCTGAGCGCCCTGTACCTGGCAGAAAACCCGGGCGCGGTTGCCGGCCTCATCCTCGTGGCGGCCCCCTCCGTGCACTGGCGGGGGTGGGACACCCCCCTGAACGCCGGCGTTCTGGCGGGCACCCAGGTAGCCTGTGCCGTGGCGGCGCTCCTCGGCTACTTTCCCGGGCGGAAGCTCGGCTTCGGGGGCAACGAGGCCCGGGGGGTGATGCGCGACTGGGCGCGGCAGGCCCGCACGGGGCGGTACGAGCCCCAGGGGGCCTCGGTTGACTACGAGCGGTTGCTCGCGGAGCTGGAAGCCCCGATCCTGGCCTTCTCCTTCGAGGACGATTTCCTCTCGCCGCCGAGGGCCGTCGGAAACCTCCTGGCCAAGATGCGCCGGGCGCGTATCACGCATGTAACCCTCGCGGACGTCGCTCTCGACCACTTCCGGTGGGTGAGAAACCCGGATGCCCTCGTGGGGAAGATCCGGGAGTGGCTTCCATCAGACAATGTCTGATGGCAAAATCAGAAAATGTCTGATGTACTTTTTGTAACGATTTAGGTATTGCCGCATGCTAGAAACGTTCCCGGTGGTATGCCGCCGGGCTTCGACATGGATGGCCCTGCTGGAAACGGCGGGGCCACGCCTGTTTTGGGGCCCTCTTCTGCGGTTTTCCCGATACCTCCTCGTTCCTCCAGGATCTTCCCGGACCCGTTACCGTCGTTTCATGGCGGCAATTCTTCGATTCTCCTCTCCTCGCTGCTGAGGGGAGGAGATCGACTGCGCCGACGGGGGCATGTTTGACATTCCGCCCCGGTCCGCCGCGAAAAAAATAATTGACAGGGGATGACCGAATGAGTAATATACCCCCAGGGGGTATAAAATGGACAGCGAACGACGAAAGATCCTCGGCCGCTTGCGGCGCATCGAGGGTCAGATCCGGGGCCTCCAGAGGATGATCGAGGCGCAGGCACCCTGTGTCGAGGTCCTCACCCAGGTCTCCGCCGTCACCGCGGCGATGAAGAAGACCGGCAACGCCATCATACGGGCCAACATGGCCCGCTGCATGTCCGAGTCCGCAGGCGGGGGGAACGGGCAGGGGATGGACGATTTCCAGGTGGCCCTGCAGCGGTATATCGATCTGTCGTGAGGGAAAAATGAAGACATCGGATGACAAGCACCGGCTGAGCCGGAGGGCTTTCCTGAAGACATCGGCAGGCGCCGTTGCGGCCTCGGGGATCGCCTGGCCGCAAAAGGCGCAGGCCCGCGGGGCTGGCAACCTGGCGACGCTGATCGATTTGAGCCTCTGCAACGGCTGCCCCGGGCTGGAAGTGCCGGCCTGCGTTGCCGCCTGCAAGGAGATCAACCGGGACAGGATACCGCCCGTTGCAGATCCCATCCCGGTTCCCTGGCCGCGGAAGACGGTCGAGGACTGGTCCCGGAGGCGCGATGTCTCCGACCGGCTCACCCCGTACAACTACCTATACGTCCATCGGGCCGAGATCGACGTGGACGGTGCCCCGGAGACGGTTTTTGTCCCGCGCCGCTGCATGCACTGCGACAACCCGGCCTGCGCGACGATCTGCCCGTTCTCGGCGAACCACAAGCACGATAACGGCGCGGTCGTCATCGACCAGGACCTCTGCTTCGGCGGGGCCAAGTGCAAGGCGGTCTGCCCCTGGGAGATCCCCCAGCGCCAGTCCGGCGTGGGCATCTACCTGCACATCTTGCCCGACTTGATGGGAAACGGCGTCATGTACAAGTGCGACCTCTGCCACGACCGGCTCGGCCGGGGCCAGTCGCCGGGATGCATGGAGGCCTGTCCGCAGAAAGCGATGCTCATCGGGCCGCGCGACGGGATGCTCGCCGAGGCGGAAAGGCGGGCGCAGCAGATAAAGGGGTTCCTCTACGGGAAGGACGAGAACGGTGGGACTTCCACATTCTACGTCTCGCCGGTGTCCTTCGATCGGATCAACGCAACGATGAAAAAGGGGCCGGGCAGGCCGGACATGAAGCCCGGCGTGGAGAGGCAGATGGCCGGGACGGACAGCCTGGGAAAGGCCGTGCTGGCGGCGCCCGCCGTCGGGATCGTCGCAGGGGCGGCAGGGGCCCTCAAATGGCTCTCCGACAGGAAAGCACGGGTGGAGAAGGACGGGGAAAAGGATGTCTGACAGGGTTGTCCGGGAGCGGAACCTCGTGGTCCGCCACAGCGTCGTCGAACTCGCCGAGCACTGGGCCGTCGCCCTTTCGGGGCTGGCTCTCCTTGTGTCCGGCATGTTTCAGCTGCCCATGGGCAGCCGCTACTACATCAACTCCGTCCCGGGCCTGGCGTGGTCGGCCGATTTCATGGTATCGCTCAACGTCCACTACGCGGCGTCGATGGTCTTTGTGGCCGCCTCCCTGTTCCATGTTGTCTATCACGGCCTGCGGGGAGAACGGGGGATGATTCCCCGCAGGGGGGACCTCAAGACCTCGATCGAGGTGATGAAGAGCTTTCTCGGCAAGGGCAAGGAGCCGCCCTTCCACAAGTACCTGCCCGAGCAGCGCCTGGCCTATATCGGGATGGCCGTCATCATCGCCATGCTGATCGTCTCCGGGCTCGTGAAGACCTACAAGAACCTCTACGCCCCGGACCTCTCCTACACCGTCGTCCTCTGGGCCACGTGGGTCCACAACGTAGGCTTCGTCCTCTTCATCCTGGCCTTTGCGGCCCACATCGGGGCGATCGTCCTCAAGCCAAACCGCCCCATGCTCAGGGGGATCCTCACCGGGGCCGTCCGCCTCGACTATGCGGAGCATCGCCACCCGCTGTGGATCGGGGAGATCGAGGGCGCGAAGCCCGAGGTCAAGGCGGAACCCCCGGAGACCGCTCCCGATCGGGCTGCGGACCGGGAGGAAGCGCCGGCTGCCGTCGAGGCTGCCGGGGAGGTTCCCGCCGGGTCGCAGGACGCGGGCGGGAAGAGCGCGGCAGTTCCGCAGGAACCGGACGAAGCGGAGCCGGGCTGCGCGAAGCCGCGCGGGGAGAGCCCCCCGCAGGGTTAACCGATGCAGGCCTCGAGCACCCTATACGTGTTGCCCCCCATGTAAGCCGCGATCTCGCTTCGCCTGAAGCCCGCCTCCTGCATGGCCGCCGCAAGGTGCGCAAGGTCGCGGATGTCCCGGTAGCGCCTGACGAAGCGGGGCAACCCGCCGCCTCCGTCGGTCCCGAGGCCCACGTGCTCCATGCCGATCCGCTGCTTCATTTCCTTGATTTCCCGGGCCCAGTCCCGAAAGGTTTCTCGCTTCGTCTTTCCCCGGCTTGTGGCCCAGGGCCACGTGCAGACCACGCCGCCCGTCTTTGCCACGACCTCCATGTCCTTCCAGGTGCGGAAACGGCCGCATTGCTTCAAATCTTCCTGTGAGCAGGGATGGGTGTGAGAATCCAGAACCGGCTTTCGGCTTGCCTCCGCGATTTGTTTGAGAGTCTGTGAATCCGAATGGGCCACGTCGACGACCACGCCCAGTGCCTGCATTCTTTCGACCACTCTGTGACCCGCAGCCGTGAGCCCCCCGTTCTTCGGCCCGGGGTTGAGCCCCTTCCAGTACTTCATGCAGTCGCCCAGTTGGTTGTTGCTGTAGTGGATCAGCGTGATGAGGCGCACACCGTGATCGTAGAACTCGTTGACCCGGTCCGGGTTGCCCGCGAGCGGATCGCCGCCCTCGATGGCGAGGATACACCCCGGTATATCTCCCGGTTTCGGTGCCTTCGGGATGTCGGTAGATTTAAGGACGAGCTTGACATGTCCGGACTCGACAATGCCGTCCTTCCAGAAATCGAGCTGGCGCATCGTCTGGAGATGCTCTGGTCCGGGCAGGCGTCCCCCGGAGAGATAGACCCGGTCCCCCACGGCGGCAAAGACGCTTGCCGCCATGCCCATTTCCATCATGGCTGAAACGGAGGTGGAGTCATCGGGTTCATGTTTTGTGAGGCGAAGCCTGTCCGGATGAGCGTGGGCATCGATGATGCGGAGCCCCCTGAGGGGGTCTTTCCGGCTGTCGGCGAACGACAGGGCATTTCCGACCCCGAGCGCCAGGGGGGCAAGGCTGAGGGCCTTCAGGAACTGGCGGCGGTTCAACGGGTCGCCCCTTTGTCCTCCGCGGAGAGCAGCAGCTCGATCTCCTCGAGGATCTTCTCGCCGTCTTCGGGCGAGGCCACGGCGAACCAGGCCTTCTGCGGGTAGATCATCACGTTGGGCCCCTTGCCGCAGAGGCCCATGCAGCCCCCGCTCGAGACGCGGACTCGGCCCTTCCATCCGCGCTTCTCCACTTCGTCTTTCAGGGAATCCTTCAGCCTGGCGTTCCCGCCCCCGTCGGCACAGGACTTCCGTTCGCCGTGGCGGTCGTTGGTGCAGACAAACACGTGGCAGGTGTAAGGGCTCGTTTCTCTCTGCATGTCGCCGCTTGTCCCCCTTGTCCCCGGCCGGTCGGCCGGTCCGGATCGCAGAATGATCAGGGTATCAGTTCTTTCCGCAGCCGTTCGATCACCTCGTCGTATTTCTGTTCGTCCGATTCCTTGAGACGGTGGATCCCTTTGATGAAGCGGTCGATGTTCGATCTCGTCGGCGCCGTGTAACCGTCTTTCACGGCAGCGATTTCCGCGGCGAGGTCCAAAAAATCGTCCAGTGCCTTCTTCTCGCCGGCCGACCATACAGTTTTGTCCGTGTGGGTAAGCAGGGCTTCGAGGAGTTCGATGACGCGGCCGAGCTGACGGCCGTAACCGGCTACCCCCTCCGTGATGCGGCGCTCCAGGGCAGGGTCAGAAGATTTCGTCAGGTTGATGTTGACGAACCCGATCTGGCTCATGAGCCGAAGCCACAAGGCCCAGGGGTTGATGGCCTGTATGACGTCGCCCGAGAAAGGAAACGAGAAGGGATTGGTGGACGTGTCCTTGGTCATGTTCTTTCCCTCCTTTTCACCGGCAGACAAATCATCTCATGAAAGGATGGTCCGGTCACGAAAGAATTTGCAGGCCCATCTCCCCGGCCGCGAGGGCATCTTTTTTGCTAAGGATAAGGATACGAGGGAGTGTGATGCAGGGTCCCCGTCGGGACCGTAAAATTCGAGGAGGTATGCATGAAACGGATCTGTGTCCTTCTTTTCGTCGCGATCGCCGCGCTGTTCGTTCTGACGCCGGTGCCGGCCGACATTTCCGCTGCACAGCCGCAGGACATCCTGACGGGCAACTGGGTGCTGAAGTTCGAGGACGGCCGGGAAGGGTGGGCCAGCCTCGCCGCGGACAACTACCCCAAGACGGGGTTCTCCTCGAAGGGGAAGGCGGAGGTGCCGGGCTTCAAGCCGGTCGACCTCACCTCCAGCGTCGTCCCGGAGTACTACAGGGAAGGGCAGGTGATCCTGTACAACGCGCAGGCGCAGCAGAAACCGTTCCACTTCATCCGCTTCTTCCTGGGGACGAAGGGCGCCGTGACGGGCTACGTCGCGACCTTCGACGGCAAGCAGTACAAGTTCAAGGCCTACCGGCGCTAGAAAGGCGAATCCGCCTTCTACTTCATTTCTTTCTTCCGGAAGAGGGAGTCCCGGGTCTCCGCGGACAGGCCATAGAAACCCTCCCGAACGACCCTGAGGTACCGCGGGTCGTCGGTCTGGATCAGCCTGTTCGTCCCCTGGCTCAGGGGCATGATGATGCGGTAATTGCCGTCTTCCCCCTTTTCGACCGGGCACTTCTTCCTGAAGTAGCCGGGCGGGATGGATGCCGCCCGGGCCATCTGCCGCCCGGAGACGGAGTGCAGGACGACCGCCTCGGTCTCCGTGATCTTCTCCACGATGAACAGCACGGACATGGTGGCCCAGTTTCCCTCCCAGATCCCGGAGAGCAGCGCCAGCTTCGGGGAGACAGAGCCCTTGTCGGGCTCGACGATCTTCATGTCGTCGGGGAGCGGGCAGTTATTGATGGACTGGTCCGCAATCGCCGGGCCTGGCGATGCGGAGACGAAACAGAAGACGAGAGCGCAAAGCAGTGCCTGTTTCATGGCGTTGTCCCTCCTCGGTGCGCCTGCGGCGGATCGCCGTCCCGCGCGGTCACGGACCGGCGGGCAGCGATCAGGTTGCGATGGAGACGTTCAGGGCATTCGTGACGTTGGCGATCCGGTTGAGAATCGTGGTCGAGTCGGAGCCCGCAAAGAGCAGGCCGATCACGTACCCGTCTCCGTCGAGGACCGCGGAACCCGAGTCCCCGCCCTGGCTCATGGCGCCGGCGACGAACTGGTCTTGGAAGAGGGCCGTCCCGGCGTTGCCGTAGCTGACACGCACGGTGGCGTCGATCTGCTGGATGTCGCCCGTAGTGAAGCCCGTCGTCCGGCCGCTCTTTCGGACGGCCGTTCCCAGGCCCGCCTCCCGGGACCCTTTCGGGATTCCGATGTTCAGGATCCGCCGCTCGACCAGGTCCGGCGCTAGGGGCCGGGCGATGGCGGCGTCGACGAGGTTGGCCTCCGCGGCCGCGCGGTAGCCCAGGATCCGGTGGCGGGACCCGGCGAGCCGCGCCAGCAGGTTGAGGACGAAGACCAGGTCGCTCACGACGAGGCAGGTGGGGGGCGACGTCTCGAACTGGATCGGCACGAAGGCCTCGAGGGTTGCGATCCGGTCGGCATCGGAACCCCCGTCGTACTTCCCCGGCTGGAGGATGGGATCGCCGGCCGAGGCCGCGTTCGAGTTGGCCAGGACGTGGTTGTTGCTCAGGATGAAGAGGTCGCTTCCCCGGGTGACGAGGCAGCCGAGCGTGCCGGCCGTGATGGCGGCATGCCCGATGGAGACGCCGCCGGGGGCGGGGCGCCAGCGGTCCGTGGGGCCCTGCTGGGCCCGGATGACGCCGGTTTCGACGACATCCGTGGGCATGGTCCCCACGACGCGGGGGATGATCTCGTCGATGGCGAGGGCCTCCGGGGGCAGTTTCTTGATCACCGAGACCACCACGGCGGTCTCCTGCGTGACAACCCCGCCGACGCGCTTGTAGCCGACCCCGCAGGCCGTGACGTTCTTGTTTTTCATCAGTTGGCCGACATACTCCCGCTTCGCCGCGCGTGCTTTTTCGAGCGCCATGGGACCCTCCTTCGTTGTTCCGTTGCGTTGCGGTTACCGGGACTGCGCTTCGATCCGGCCCACGGCCTTCACGTCCGTGGGGATACCTTCGATTTCGGGCGGGATGGCGTCTGCGGCATCGAGATTCGAGACCGGCATCTTCCGGTCGACCATGACGACGATGCTCATCCGGTCCGTCATCCTGCCGGCCGTTTCCTTGAAGCCGATGCCGACGCCGACGACGTTTCTCTTGGCGAGCAGCTCCTGTTCGTGCCGCTGCTTGACCGCCCTGATGTGCTGGAGATCGTCCATCGTTTCGTCCTCGAGCGGGAGAAGGGGGGTGGAAATGCGATTACGCGGGATCTGCGTGCGGTGCGAGGGTCGCTTCGCCGACGATGTGAAGGGTAACCCGGCGGGGGGAGGTTTGTCAATGGGGTTGCCGGCGCTCAGGGGATGAGGCCCGGGCGCATGGCGGACTCGAGCGCCGCGCGATGGTTCTCGAAGTCCTCGCTGCAGCCGGCGCGGGTCAGGTCGATCATCTTGCCGAAGCGCAGGGTCACCCGGGCGAAGGGCTTCGGGATCATGAAACGGTCCCAGCTGTTGAAGTACCAGGCCCGGTCGGCCGACGTGAAGACAGGCACGATCAAGGCCCCCGTGGCGCAGGCAAGGCTGATGGCGCCGGCCTTGACGATGCCGGCCGGGCCCTTGGGGCCGTCGACGACATGCCCTGCGAGCCGCGATTGCCGAAGCCGTTCGACCATTTCCTTCAAGGCGCTGCCGCCTCCCCGCGAGGAGGAGCCTCGCACGGCGTGCCACCCCGATTTCTCGGCCACGCGGGCGATGATGTCCCCGTCCTTGCTCTTGCTTATCATGAGCGACGGGCGATAGGGCGCGTAGGACTGGAAATGACGGATGGCGGAGAAGAACTGCTGGTGCCACGAGCACAGCAGGACCGTCCCGCCCGCCTTCAGGTGGTCCATCCATTCCTGCTCGTTCTCGACGGTCATGCGGTAGGTGCGCGTGTAGAGGCGGATGACGTGATACAGGGCCGAGTGCAACGGCCTGGAGAGCAGCGCGTAGCGGTGTTTTTTCAGCATCCGTCCTGCCTGGCTGGTAGAAAAAAAGGCGCTCCGGTCCAATGTGTGAACGCCGGAGCGCCTCTTTCCTTTGTGCGGTCGATTACAGGGGCTTCACGTTCGTCGCGGCGGGGCCCTTCTGGCCCTGCGTCACGTCGAAGCTCACGCGCTGGCCCTCGTGGAGAGTCTTGAACCCGCCGGCCTGGATGGCGCTGAAATGAACGAAAACGTCGCCGCCCTCGTCCTTCTCGATGAAGCCGAAGCCTTTCTGCTCGTTGAACCACTTCACTTTGCCTTCTGCCATGCTGGCATCCTCCTTTCGTCTAAATTCAAAGTCGGACAACCATCATGACAGAAAGAAAAACCGCCAAGACCCTAAAGAGCATGGCGGTGATCCTTTGCACTTCAAAATGTCTGTATCCAACTTTACTCGCACCCTGCCTGGGTGCTTTATGTGACGGTAAAATATACGGCCCGCGCCGGAAAGTCAAGGGATATTCTTCTCTTATTTCCGAAAGGCCTGTTTCTGCCGCGACATTTCCAGCATCATCTCCGCGCGGTCGAAGAAGACCTCGTTGCGGCGGATCTTGCCCTGTCCGTCGAACTGCACAAAGCAGACGCCCACGCACTCGATGGCCTTCCCCCCGATGGGGATGCGGGCGTGCCACTTGTTCAGGAACCCGCCCTCCAGGGGGATCCCCTCGATCTGGGTCCAGACCCAGTCGGGGTTCTGGGCAAGGAGTTTGCGGAAGTAGGCCAGCAGCTTCTCTTTCCCCTGGATTCCCCGCGGCACGGCGGGATCGAGGTAAAACGCGTCGTCGGAATAGAACGCAGCCAGCTTTTCCGGTTCGTTGCCCGTCCACGCGGGCAGCCAGCGGGAGGCGAACTCCCGGGCCTCGTCTTTCGTCATCATCTGCCGCTCCCCATGCGATCCTGCTCAACCGATGCTCTTCCGCAGCACGCGGTGGAAATTCCCGCCCAGGTAGGCGGAGATCTCCTTGCGCGTGAAGCCTTCCTCCTGCATGGCGGCCACGAGGTGAACGAGGTCGCGCACGTCTCGCCAGCCGTCGATGAACTTCGGCACGCCCCCGCCGCCGTCCGTCCCGAGGCCGATGTGTTCCATGCCGAGCCGCTGCTTCATCTCCTTGATTTCCCGGGCCCAGTCGCGGAAGGTCTCGCGCTTCGAACGGGCGTTGTCGGCCATGGGCCACGTGCAGACGACCCCTCCCGTCTTTGCCACGATCTCCATCCCCTGCCAGGTCCTCAGGCGCCCGCAGCGCGCCGCGTCGGCGGAGGCGCAGAGGTGCGTGTGGGAGTCCACGATGGGACGCCGGCTGATCTCTCCGACGTGCTTCAGGGTGAGAAGGCTCGCGTGCGCCACGTCCACGAGCACGCCCCTCTCCTGCATCCGCTCGACAACCCTTCGCCCCGCAGCCGTGAGACCCGTCCCCTGCCCGGAGGCCGTGCTCTCTCCCAGTTCGTTGGCGCCCAGGTGGACGAGGGTGATCATCCGCACGCCGTAGTCGTGAAAGTCGTTGACCCGGTCGGAGTTGCCCGACAGCGCGTTGCCCCCCTCGATGGAGAGGATGGCCCCCGGCACGGTCCCGGGCCCCGCCGATGCGGGGATGTCCGAGGCCTTGCGGACGAGCTTTACCTTGCCCGCCTTCACCGGGCCGTCCATCCAGTAGTCGAGCTGGACCTTCGCCAGGTCGTAGTCCGATCCGGTCATGCGGCCCCTCGTGGCGGCCCCCGTGTCGCCGATGGCGGCGAAGGCGCATGCCGCCATCCCCAGGTCGCGGATGGCCTCGAGGGAGGCGGCGCTGTCGCGGGTCTTGCCGTCGATGCGGTAGCCGTCGGGATGGGCGTGGGCGTCTATGATGAGCAGGCCCTCGAGCGTCTTTCGCTGCTCTGCCGTCAGCTTCGGCGAGCCGAAGAAGGCGAGGGCATCGGAGGATCCCGCGGCCAGAAGGCAGGCTCCCAGCGTTTTCAGGAAGGACCTTCGATTCATGATCCGCCCTTCCTCATTTCAGGAAGCACGCAAAGCGCGGGTCGAAGGAACGGGGTGTGAACTCGATGAAGCTGTACTCCGCGGCCCCGTGGATCACGAAGGGGTCGTTCTTCATGATCTCCCGCGCCTCGTCGATGCCGACGCTGGCGAGGATCGCCCCCCCGACCTTCGGGTTCTGGGGGCCCGAGCAGACCAGTTTCTGCTGTTTGTAGTACACGGCCAGGAACGCCCGGTGCTCCTCGCGCAGCGCTTCGAGCACCTCCAGCGGCTTGAGATACCTGCTCGTGATGATGACCATGACGGCCTCCTTCGCTCCTCTCGTTCACTTCACCCGGATCGACTCGATGATCACGGGGCTGCGGGGACAATCCGAGGAGAACGGCCCCTGCGCCCCCGTCGGTTCGTTCGAGATGGCGTCCACCACGTCCATTCCCTTGGTCACCCTGCCGAAGACGGCGTAGCCGTAATCGCGGACGCCGTGGTTGAGCGGGACGTTGTCGACGACGTTGATAAAGAACTGCGCCGTGGCGGAATCCACCGCGGGCGTGCGCGCCATGGCCAGGGTGCCCCGCTCGTTCTTCAGGCCGTTGGCGGCCTCGTTCTTGATGGGGGGACGGGTCGCCTTCTGGGCGTAGTAGCGGTTGAATCCCCCGCCCTGGATCATGAACTTGGCGATCACCCGGTGGAAGATCGTCCCGCTGTAGAAACCGTCTTCGACGTACTTCAGGAAGTTGTCGACCGTGATGGGCGCCTTGTCCCGGTAGAGCACGGCCTCTATTTCGCCCTTGTTGGTCTTGATCACGACGGTCGGGTTTCTTTTGCCGGCGTCCTGCGCGAGCGCCGAGGCTGCGAGCAGGGACAGAACGGCGACGATCGAAAGAATTTTCTTCATGCGCGATCTCCTTTTCGTGCGCGGGAATGTGCAGGGGGAAGTGTAGTGGATGTCGGCCGGCATGTCCAGCGCCTCTTCGAGCGTATGAACCCCGCAGACGGCCCCGCCGCACCCCCGCGATGGCGCAACCGGCCTGCCGCTGCGACGCGGAGGCGAATCGCGCACCTTGCGGGGCCCGTCATTCGATGCGCGCGCGGGCGGTGGCGACGGCGAGATCCCTGCTCTTCGTGAAGAAGCGCCACTCCATGCCCGTTTTGTGGATGCCGGCCTTTTTATCCTGCCCCCGGCAGTGGTACCAGTGGCCGTAGCGCTCGACCGTGGCGTAGGGGTGCTCCCTGGCGCAGAGGATGCTGCAGGGGTTGTAGGTCTTGAAAAAGACGGTCTCGTCGGGGACGGCGTCGAACAGAAGCTCCTCGGGCAGTTCGATCTGCGAGACGTCCACGCCTTCCGCTTCCTTCCGATCCAGCCATTCCGGGATGTTCATGGTCCTCCTACGCAGGATGGTTTATTGTGCCGCAAGGCTCTCCAGCTCGTCCCAGCGCCCGTAGGCCCCGTCCAACTCCTCGTCGAGCGCCTTCAGGCGGTCGTTGACGCGGTGGATCTCGCCTGCATTGCGGCCGGCGTAGAACGCCGGGGAATTCAAGGTCTCCAGCAGGCGCTCCCTCTCCGCCTCCAGGGCTTCGATTTTCAGCGGCAGCTCCTGGAGCTCCCGGGTCTCCCTGTAGGACAGCTTCCGTTTCTCCTTCGGGGGCTTGTCCCTCTTCCTGGGCTCGGCCGGAGCCGCCTTGGGCGGTTCGACCGGCGCCGCGCGCTGCCGGAGCCAGTCGTCATAGCCGCCCACGTACTCCTGCAGGCGACCCTTGCCTTCGAAGACGATCGTCGAAGTCGCCACGTTATCGAGAAAGGCGCGGTCGTGGCTGACCATGAGGATCGTGCCGCCGTATTCGAGGAGGCGCTCTTCGAGGAGTTCGAGCGTCTCCGCGTCGAGATCGTTGGTCGGCTCGTCCAGGACGAGGACGTTGGAGGGCAGGAGGAAGAGCTTGGCCAGCAGGAGGCGGTTGCGCTCGCCGCCCGACAGGGAACTCACCGGGGACAGGATCCGCTCCGGCGGGAAGAGGAAGTCCTGGAGGTAGCCCATGACGTGCCGGGAGGCGCCGCCCACGACGATCATGTCGTTGCCGTCGGCAAGGTTGTCTTTCAGGGTCCCGTTGGCGTCGAGCTGGGCGCGCAGCTGGTCGAAGTAGGCGACCCGGACCCCGGTGCCCGTTCGGATTCTGCCTGCCTGCGGCGCCAGCTCGCCCAGGAGGATCCTCAGCAGCGTCGTCTTGCCGGACCCGTTGGGCCCGATGATGCCCACCCGGTCGCCGCGGAGGATCGTGGTGGAAAACCCTTCCACGATCCGATTGTCGCCGAAGGCGAAGTGGATGTCCTGCGCCTCCACGACCAGCCGGCCGCTGCGCTCCGCCTCCTGGATCGCCATCCGGACGTTGCCCGCCTGTTCCTGCCTGGCCGCCCGCTCCCGGCGCATCCTCTCCAGCGCCCGCACCCGGCCCTCGTTGCGGGTGCGGCGGGCCTTGATACCCTGCCGGATCCAGGTCTCCTCGCGGGCGAGCTTTTTGTCGAACTCCTGCCACTGCTTCTCCTGCTCCTCCAGCATGGCCTCGCGCCGTTCGAGGTACGTGCCGTAGTCGCAGGGATACGAGGTGAGCCGGCCCCGGTCGATCTCGACGATGCGCGTCGCGAGGCGCTTGAGAAACGCCCGGTCGTGTGTCACGAGCATGAGGGTTTTATCGAACTTCAGCAGGAAGTCCTCGAGCCAGAGGATGGCGTCGAGGTCCAGGTGGTTCGTGGGCTCGTCGAGGAGCAGCAGGTCCGGGTCGCTCACCAGAGCCCTGGCCAGGAAGACCCGCCGCTTCATCCCCGCCGAGAGGAACCGGAATCCGGCGCCCCCGTCCAGCCCCGTCCGGGCGAGCACCGTCTCGACCTGCTGGTGATGGTGCCAGGCGCCGGACGTCTCCAGCCGGTGCTGGACCTGCTCGAGCTTTCTCAGCAGGCCCGCGTCCCCGCTTCGGGACATCTGCAGGGTGAGTTCGCGGTACTCCCGGAGCATCTCCAGGTGCTCCCACGCGCCGGATGCCGCGACATCGTAGATCGTTCCGGGCAGGTCGTCGGGCACATCCTGGGGCAGCATGGCGACCCGGGTCTCGCCGCTGCGGGTGATTTCGCCGGAATCCGGGGACACTTCCCCCGCCAGCAGTTTCATGAGGGTCGACTTGCCGGAGCCGTTCCGGCCCAGAAGTCCGATCCTCTCGCCCGCCTCGATCTGGAGCGTGGCGCCGTCCAGCAGCCGCGGCCCGCCGAAGCTGACCGAAACCTCGTGAATCCGGATGAGTCCCATGCCGTCTTACCTGTGTGAACGCCTTTCCGTCCCGGGCGCGCCGCCGGGCCGGGTCCCGCGGGAGCCTCGAAACCCCCCGACCTCTGCCTACCGGCAATGCGCGATTTTGTAAAGGGTAAGTTATTTTTGAAAATAACTCTTGCATTCCCGGAAAGGATCCTGTAAGGTAGCAGCACTTGATGTGCAGTACGTTTTTGTTATCAGCAAAGTACAGAAAGTCAGACCGCACAAACCAGGGACATGGCAAGTGCGGTTTTTTTGTGCGCAAAAACGGGCTGCCGGCCGAAGTATTCGGCAAAAATCAGCGGTTCCCGAGAGGAACCCAAGACAAAAGGAGCAGTAAAGATGGTTGAAGGAAAAGTAAAGTGGTTCAATGATTCGAAGGGTTTTGGTTTTATCGAGCAGGACGGGGGGAAGGATGTGTTCGTACATCATTCCGCCATCCAGGCCGAGGGGTTCAAGTCGCTGGCCGAGGGTGAGCGGGTAAGCTTCGATGTGGTCGCCGGCCCCAAGGGCCCGGCTGCGGCGAATGTCCGCAAGCTGTAAGACCTGAATATCCCGTGGTACAAAAGAGCCCTCCCGGCGACGGGGGGGCTTTTTTTGTGCCCTGCGGAAGCAGGCATCCCTGGCCGGCTCATGTTTTCGTTCCTTCGAGGCTCAGCTGCCGGGTCAGGAAGCGGTCCAGCCGATTCGCGAACGTCCGGCGGTCCGTTCTGCCGAACGCGGCGGGGCCGCTCGACATCATGCCGCCGTCCCGCAGTTCCTTGAACAGCCCCCGCAGGGCAAGGCTGTTCTTGATGTTTTCCTGCGTGTAGAGCTTGCCCCGGGGGTCGAGTGCAAAGGCGCCCTTCGTCACGACCCGGTCGGCAAGCGGGATGTCGGCTGTGATCACCAGGTCGCCCGGCTGCACCAGCTCGGCGATGCGGTTGTCCGCCGCATCGAGGCCCTCCGGGACTAGGATGACGGAAAGGGTGGGCGGCCCCTCGACCTTCACCGGCTTGTTGGCCACGAAGCACAGGGGCACGTTCAGGCGCGCCGAGGCCCTGATCAGCACGTCCTTGATCGCGTTCGGAAAGGCGTCGGCATCGATGTAGATCCGCATTCAGCCCCTTTCGTCTCCCACGATTTCCTTGACCCGCCCGACGATGCCGCTTTCCAGGCGTACCTTGATCCCGTGGGGGTGCATCGCTGATTTGGTGAGGACATCCCGGACGATGCCCTCGGTCAGCCTGCCCGATCGCTGATCGGGCTTCTGGACCACCCTGACCCGGGCCCCCGCTTTGATGTCCGCTCGATGCCTGCTGTCCATTCCTGCGCCTCAACGTATTGAAGTGTTCCCGTTTGATGTGTATGATTGCCTCATGCCGGTCCCCGTGACGGGAGCGGGGCCGCGCACCGCGGTGAGTTGCGAAGAGTCCGGAGGGTCTTTCTCTTCCTGGGTTGCACTGCCGGCGAAACCCGGGTCGCCGGCGCGTTCACGCTGGAAACGGGTTGTCCGAACGTGATGATACCCCTGTGGGTCAAGATCTCCTATACGCTTTTCGTCGCGGTCACCGTGGCGGTCTATTCCGTCAAGTACCGACCCGGGAACTTTCTCTGGTTTTCGGACATCGCCCTGCTGGTGACCGTGCCCGCGCTCTGGCTCGAGAGCAGCCTGCTGACCAGCATGACCGCCGTCGGGGTCGTCCTGCCGGAGGTGCTCTGGAACGTGAGCTACTTCGGGCAACTCCTGACGGGCAGGCGGGTCACGGGGCTGACGGACTACATGTTCGACCCGACCAAGCCGCTCTATCTCCGGGCGCTCTCCCTGTTTCACGTCTTCCTGCCCGTACTGCTGCTGTGGATGGTCGATGTGCTCGGCTACTCGCCGAAGGCCTGGATCGCGCAGACGGTTCTCGCCTGGGTCGTGCTCCCGACGGCCTATTTCTTCACGGACCCGGAAGACAACGTGAACTGGGTGTTCGGGCCGGGTGCCGAACCGCAGACGCGGGTGCCACCCCTGGCCTATCTCGGTTTTCTGATGGCCGGCTTCCCGGTGCTGATCTATCTGCCCACGCACTTGCTGCTGCAGTGGCTTTTCGGCTGACCCCCCTACCTCTTCTTCGGCTTTTTTCTTCCCGCGCCGGACTGCGCGATTTCCTCCATCAGCGCCTCCAGCCTGTCGGCGTGGTCCCTGTGGACGAAGAGCGTCTCGCTGTACTCGCGCTTGTCGATGGGGAGCACCGCGATCGGCTTGCCGAGAAACTGCTGGATTTCATCGAGCACGGGCTTTTCCTCCGGGCTGCAGAACGAGACGGCCAGTCCTTTCCTGTGGCCCCGGCCCGTGCGGCCCACGCGGTGGACGTAGTTCTCGGCCACGTCGGGGAGGTCGTAATTCACCACCTGGTCCACGTCGGGGATGTCGATGCCCCGGGCGCTGACATCGGTCGCGATCAGGATCTTCACGGACCCTTCGCGAAACCGTTGCATCACCTCCAGGCGCGCGGGCTGGTCCTTGGCGCCGTGGATGGTGAGGCTCTGAATGCCGGCGCGCTCGAGGGCCTTGTGCACGCGCTCGGCCCGGACGCGGGTGCGGACGAAGACCAGGATCTTGCGCTCCGGGTTTTCCGCGATCAGGCGGGCCAGGAAGAACCGCTTGTCGTCCATTTCGATGTAGGCGACGGAGTGGGTGATGTTCCGTGCGACGGGGTCGTCGGGCGCGATCTGGATGCGGATCGGGTTTTTCACGAGCGAGTAGGCGAGCTTCTTGATCCGGTCGTGGATCGTGGCCGAGAAGAACAGCGTCTGCCGGGTTCGGGGAAGAAACCGGACCAGGTCCCGGATGTCCTCGATAAAGCCCAGGTCGAGCATGTGATCGGCCTCGTCGAGCACCAGGATCCGCACCCGGTCGAGCCGTATGTGGCCCTGGCTGACGAGGTCGAACATCCGGCCGGGCGTTGCGACGAGGATGTCTACGCCCCGGGCCAGCCGGGCGATCTGCGGGTCCTGCTCGACCCCGCCGAAGACGCCCAGGGTCTTGACCCGGGTGTGCCTGCCGATGGCGTCGAAGACCTCCGTGATCTGCAGGGCCAGCTCGCGGGTGGGCTCCATCACCACGCATTGAATGAAGTCCGTCCGGCGGGATTTCTTCCGCTCGCTGAGCAGGTGCAGGATGGGTATCGCGAAGGCGGCCGTCTTGCCGGTGCCCGTCTGGGCGATGGCCAGTACGTCCTCACCGTTGAGGATGGGCGGGATGGCCTTGAACTGGATGTCGGTCGGGCGCTTCAGGCCCATGGCCGCCAGGTTGCGCTTGATTTCGGGCAAGATGCGATAATCGTCGAATTTCATCGGTTCCCTTCACCCTGCGGCAACGGCAAGCGGGGGCAGGTCATACAATGCGCCGGATCCCCCGCCCCCCGCCGGATCTCTGTTTCATTGTGCACGGGTAGGGCGGAAGGGCGGCGACAGGATTCCGGGCGGAAACGGCGTCCCGGGGATCGCGGTCAGTCCGGGACGGAAAAGCAAGGCATGGCTCCCGCGCTGTTGCGCATGGCGCTGCCCGCCCTTACGGAGGGATCCGAAACCCGCATCGTTCGCCCCCGACGTGGAAGTCCTTCAGAAACGAGTCGAACGCCCGGGTCCAGATGGGGATCCCATCCCTTGAATTGAACAGGCTGTGCCCGTCCTCCCCGAAGGCGGGCTGGATGACCAGGCGGCCTCTGCCGCCCGCCTTCTCGAACGCCTCGTACCACGCCCTGACATGCCTTGGAGAGAAGAATTTGTCGTTCTCCGCGTAGTGCCACAGGACGGGCACCCTGATGGTCTGAGAGAATTTTGCGACGGCAGCCGCCAGGGCCTGCGGATCGCAGGGCTCGCCCGGGCGCGTGGCCGGGTCCCCGCCGTGGCCGCCGGAAAAGTTGACTGCGGCGATCAGGCCCTTCGGGTTCATGCTCGCGGCTGCCAGAGACGCGAATCCGCCGGAGGACTGTCCGACCAGGATCACACAGTCGGGGTTGACGAAGGGCAATTTTACGGCGTAGTCGACCGCCCCGACGACGTCCCGTCCCGCGGCTCTTCCCGCCTCGTAGTAGACGGGCGCCGCGCACCGTCCCTTGTCTTCGGCGTAGGTGCCACCGGTCGCGCCGTGTCCGCGCCGGATCGGCACGATGACGGCGAACCCCCGCCGGATGAACTCGCGGGTCTGGGGGATCTTGCGGTACCGGCCAATCTTGACGCGATCCGACGGGTGAGGCGGGGTGCCGTGGTTCAGCACGATAAGCGGGAAGGGGCCGTCGCCCCCCGGCCGGAAGAGGGTTGCCGTCAGGTGCACCTCGCTGTCGCCGAAGAGCCCTTCGACGCGTACGGGCACCTGGACAACCTGTTCGCGCAGGCCGGGAAGAATTTCCTCGTCGGCTGCCGGCGCCGCGATCGGAAAAAGAGCGAGCAGAAAAAAACAAAAAATTCGGATGCTCATTTTCGTTTTTCTCGTGCTGTCGGATGGTGCTGATCGCAGCCCCGCAAACCCGTCCACCCTATGCGTGAAACGCGCACTTGTGGGCGCCCGAGTGACCCCTGTCAAGGCAGCAGGGGCTGCCGCAGGAGCATCTCCCGAGGCAGTATCGGGTTGCCCCGGCCGGCTTTTTCACCGCTTTCTTCACCGTCTTTTTGGCTGCCGTTTTCTTGGGTACGGCCTTTTTCACCGCTTTTTTCGGGGCTGCTTTTTTCGGCGCCGCTTTCTTTGCCGTTGTCTTCTTTGCGGCAGCCTTTTTTACCGCAGTCTTCTTCGCTGCCGCTTTCTTCGGTGCCGCTTTCTTTGCCGTTGACTTCTTCACTGCCATGTCCTCGACCTCCCTTATTTTGATGTATGCATCCGTTCGCTGTGTGTTCGTGGATCCTGGATGGCGGGATCCCTTTCCTTTTCCTACATCCCTCCCGCGATGCCCACCACGAGGGCCATCGTTCCGATGAGGACGAGAAAGGCGGTTCCCACTTCGCCTGCGGGCTTCGGAATCCGGTCCTTCTTTGCGACGTAGCCCCTTTCGGAGAGCCTGGCGCAGAGGTCGTCGATCTGGCCGGGCTGAAGCTTCGAGAGGGTCTCCCCCAGGGCGTGCCGGTTGGGCTCGACGCAGGAGTACCGGTAGATGTCCCGCCGGACATCCTCCGGAAAGCCCGCGGTTGCCGCGTCGAGGTCCCCGCACACCCGCTTCTGGAAGGAGATCCACTCGCCGACCTCCACCGCGTTGCCCAGCCGGAACTCGACGGGCTGGCCCTGCGCCGTCGGTTCCTGTCTCGAGATGATGATGCCGGGCAGGCAGCCGTTCAGCAGCAATACAACGGCGGCAAGCGATGCGGCGTTTGCGATGACACGTTTTCCCACGGAGGGTCCTCCCTAGAACTTGAGTCCCACGGACGCGCCGATCTCGGTCGTGTCGTTCTTGGGTTCGTATCCCCTGTAGAGCGTTCCCCCGGCGGAAAAGATGGCATCGTCGGATTGGCTGACGTGCCAGTAGCGGACGAAGGGCTCGAGAAAGACTGACGACGCGGAGAGCTTCTTTTCGATCCGAACGGCGCCCCGGATGCCGTAGCCCTGGTCCTGATCGTTGGAGATGTCGGGAAAGAGCGGGTTGGCGTCGCTCAGGTCGCTGTGCTGCTTGCCGTACCACAGGTAGTCGAACTCGGCTTCCGCCGAAAGGGTCCACCCTTCGGGCAGGATTTTGACGACGGCGATGCCGACGGGGGTGTAGAAGTAATTCGATTCCCTGTTGTAGCCCCGGGCGCCGGTGGACGTGATCATCCCGGCGGAATCGTTGCGCAGGAAGCGATAGCCGAGGCCGATGTAGGGCGTGACGACGAACGTGGGATCGACGGCGAAATCGTACCCCACCAGGCCCCGCAGCTCCACGTGCCGGTCGGGGATGCCGTCCAGCGTGCCGGAGTTCTCGTAGTCCACCTCGCCGTAGGCGAGAAGCAGGCTTGCCTTGAACATGGCCTTGTCGTGGTACGTGTACGCGAGGCCGACGCCGACCATCATCCCCTTCTCGTTCATCACGTCGGGTTCCTTGTATTCCTTGTGGAAGGCCTCGAACCCGATTTCAAAGGAGTGGACAGGGAGAATCGGTTGGGGTTTGGCGAGATCATCCCTGTTCTGTATCGTGACGATGTCGTCGAATTTCTGGGTGACGACCGACCCGTCGGCGGTCTGGATCTTGACCGTGTAGATGTTCATCTCCAGGATCTTGCCCGTGACCACCGTGCCGTCCTTGAACCGGACGATCTTGACGATGTCCTGATCCTGGGCGCTGGAGACGGTCGCAAACATGAAAGGATAGAGAAGAACGGCGGCAAGGACAATCGGCAGGACGACGCGGGACGTGAACCTGCTTCTCCTCTTCATCTCTTCACCCCCTTTGAAGAAATGCGCGGTGCAGTGAAGGCTGATCCGTGAACCGTTGAACGACGCGATGCAACCCGGCTTCTCGGGCAGGCTCAGTTATCCATGAGTGAACGGCGGAAGTCAAGCGCAAGAAAGAAAATCGGATCGGCGTCTACTTCTGCTTCTCGCCCGTGCCCGGATTCCCCGCATCGGCCGGCTGGAGGCTCAGGATCTTCTCCACGTTGAAGACACGCCGGTCGCGCCTCTTGAGGCACCAGGCCTCGAGCCCCAGGAAGGGGCGGCCGGCGTACTCCATCTCGCCCAGGCGAAGCGGTTTTATGGTCCTTCGGCTCTTGACGTCGGTTCCCTTCAGGTAGACCATCTCCAGGGGGCGCTTGTGCCGGATGGCGTCTTCAAGGACCCGAAGCTTTTCCTCCAGCGAAAGGGTCTTTGCGGCCTGGTCGTACTGGCTGCGGGTCAGGTATCGGACCACCGCCCAGTCCAGCAGGATGTTCTGCTTGCGAAGGGGCTTGCGAAGGACGATGCCCTCGAGGCGGGTGCACCGGGAGAGAGCCACGTACATCTGGCCCGGGGCGAAGGTCCCCCGGCCCACGTCGATGATGGCCCGTTCGAAGGTCTTCCCCTGGCTCTTGTGGATGGTCACGGCGAAGGCCAGCCTCAGCGGGAACTGGGTGAACTTGCCTACCGCCTGCGATTCCAGGCCGCCGTCCTTCAGGGAGAACCGGAAGATCTCCCAGGTGAAGGGCGCCACTTCGACCGTCCCGCCGTCGTTGAGCCGGACCCGGACCAGCGCGCCCGCCTCGGGGTCCTTCACGAAGCCCGTGATCTTCCCGATGGTCCCGTTCACCCAGCGGCCCCAGGTGTCGTTGTTCAGCAGCATCACCTGGGCCCCTTTCTTGAGCTTCAGGTCCGGCGCCGTCGGCAGGTACTCCTTCCCGAACTCCCCCTCGACGAGGCCCGTCGAGGTCCAGGTCCTCCCCTTGAGCTTCTTGAGCTGCTCCTCGTTGTAGCGGTCGGCCAGGTCGTTGGTGCTGGTGAGGTGGATGTAGTACTCGTCGGCGGGGGGCTCGAACCCGGGGTCGACGCGCGTGTTGAGAAGCGCCAGGTCCTCCTCGCTGACCGTGCGGTTGCGGATGGCGTTGAGCACGTCGATGAAACGGTCGTCGCGCTGCCGGTAGATCTTCTCAAGCTCGACGAACTCCATCTCCAGGCCCTGGAAGACTCGGGCGCTGAAGAAGTAGGGGCTGGGGTAGAGCGTCTTGAAGAGCATCTTCTCGGCCGAGCCGACCACGGGCGGCAGCTGGTAGAGATCGCCGATGAAGATCATCTGCAGGCCGCCGAAGGGGGCGTCCTTCTCGGGGCCGTTTGCCCGCAGGAAGGCGTCCACGCAGTCCATCAGGTCGGCCCGCGCCATGGAGACCTCGTCGATCACAATGGCGTCGAGCTTCTTGTAAATCCCCGCGTCCTCGCCCCGCAGCTTCTTTTTCGCCGTTTCGGGCGTCACGTCGGGCTTGAACCGGAAGAAGGAGTGGATCGTCTGGCCGCCGACGTTCAGGGCCGCAACCCCCGTCGGGGCCAGGACGGCCACCCGCTTCGCGGTCGTTTCCTTGAAATGGTTCAGCAGGGTGGACTTCCCCGTGCCGGCCCGCCCCGTGACGAAGACGTGGCGGCTCGTCTCCTCCATGAGCTTCAGTGCCTGTTCGAAGGGCTCCGTGAACTCCAGCGGGGGATGCGAGGCGACCCGGGATGAAACGCTTGCGGGTTTGATTGCGGGCTTTCGTGCCATGGGGAGGGATTACTGTGCGGCGGGGCGGAAGTCAATAGCGAAGTCCGTGCGCTGCGCGAAAAAGGGCGACGGCATCCTTCTCGTCCACGTCCGCCCAGCGCTCGTACGCCGATGCGACGGCGAAGCTGGCGCCGCCGCGGATGTTGGCGCAGTAGAGGGTGTCCGCCGCTGGGGCGACGAGCCCGACGGCCGCCGTGCCGGCCGTGGGCACGGCGACGACGGCATCGCGGCAGCCGAGGCGGCGCAGGGCACCGATCGCCGCCAGCATGGTGAAGCCCGAGGCGAGGCCGTCGTCGACGAGGATGGCCGTAGTGCCCGCGAGGTCCGGAAGGGGCCGGTCCCCCCGGAATTCGAGCAGGCGCCGCTCGACCTTCTCCCGCGTTGCACGCTGTCCCTCCTCGATCTGCGTCTTCGACAGCCCGGTGCGGGCCAAAATGTGCTCATTCAGGAGGACGCTGCCGTCGAAGGCCACCGCGCCGTACCCCGCCTCCGTGTTCCAGGGCAGGGTGATCTTGCTCACGACGGCCACTTCAAGGGGTAGCCTGAGCCTGCGGGCCATTACCGCGGTGACGGGGACGCCCCCGGCCGGCACGGCGAAGAGGATCGCCCGCGCCCCCTCGTGGCGTGTCAGCATGCCCGAGAGGATCTCGCCCGCGTGCTCGCGGTCACGGAATACGGCGACGCGGTCCCGCAGCTCTGCAAGTTCGATGACATTCGAGGGCAGTCGCGCCGTCATGGCGGGTTACATCCGTCCCATTCTCCGTTCGTAGGCCTGGTAGAGCTGCTTGGTCAGGCCCGTCTCCTGGCCCGAGGGGCCCCTCGAGCTGAACCCCACCCGCACGCGCCCGTCGGCCTGCCCCCGGACCGTGATCGTGGCGTCGATGCCGTCCCGGGTCCCCCGGATGATCCCGGTGTTCTGGTCGGCCGACACGATGCGCGCCCCCACGTCCTCCATGGCGTCCAGCGCCGCGTTCCAGGAGCGCCCGAACGATGTCGACGCGTAGTAGGCCGGTTCGGGCGGGGGAGGCGGGGCGTAGACGTAACAGCCGTCGAGAAGGGCTGCGGAGAGCACGAACAAGATGATGAAACCGGCCGGGCCGGCAAGGCGGCGGATGCGCGAAATCCATGCGAAGTTCATGATGCTCCCTCCCGCGGTGAATTCAAGGGCTGTCGGATGCCGGGAATTATATCACGAAACAGGGAATGCCGCGGGAGAGAAAATCTGTCCGGGGGCGCAGACCTTGGTCGAGGTGCGGGAAGTCCCGCAATGCTCGTTCAGCCCGCCGTCCGGTTGTTTACGGACAGCAGAAACTCGTCCAGGAGCCGGTTGAACTCCCCCGGCTTGTCCATCTGCAGCCAGTGCCCGGTTCCGCTCATCTGACGGTGAGGCAGGGCAGGGTGGAGGCGATGCAGGCTGTACGGCGCGTCGTTGAACGGCGTGACGATCGAGAGGATCGGACCGCGGTAGGCGCTCAGGGCCGCAAGCGGGTCATGTTGCAGGAGGGCCTTGAATATGCCCACGACGGTTTCGGGCGGCGTGCTTCGCAGATCCTCAATGACTCGGGAGCGAACCGTCTCGTCGGAGCCGCTCAGCATCTGATTCCACCAGTCCTCGATCGCTTCGGCGTAGGCATCCGATTCGAGGGCCTCCATGAACTCCCGGATTTCCTCTTCCGGGACTTTTCTCACGTCCCCGGCCGGATCGGCAAGGAGGATCCCGGCAACCCGGCCCGGGTGTGCATGCGCGTAGGCGAGAGAGACGATGCCCCCCATGCTGTGGCCCACCAGGACGAATTCCGAAACGCCGATTTTCCTGACGACCGTATCGATGTCCCGAACCAGGGCCTCGATGGAATAATCGCCGTCTTCAGGCGGCCGGGACAGGCCATGGCCCCGGAGGTCGATGGCGATCGCCCGCCGGCTCTTTCTCAGGTGCCCTAGCTGCGCCGACCACTGCGAGGTGTTCCCCGCCAGGGAATGAACGAAGACGACCGGCATGCCGCCGATCCCGCCGTCATCGAAGCTCAGGGGTCCGATATGCTGAAGGGCCATCGGTCAGCTTTCCTTTCGAGGCAGTAGGGAAGAATGAAGGCCAGATACTGTATTTACTGAAGAGGCCGTTCTCAATGGAATGTGTCAATACAAGACCCCAGGTCTTCACCAATGCCTGTGAGATTGCATTTCATTTCTTTTTCATCTGTTTCTTTACTGATTTAATGAAACGTCCAAAGTCTTTGTCCTTCTTCCGTTTATCCAGATAGGACATCTCGTAGTACTCAGACTCTTTCTTCAGCTTGAGATAGTTGGAATAGCGCTCACTGCTCAATTCACCGCTTTCGACCGCAGCGCGGACGGCACATCCGGGCTCGCGTGCATGGCTGCAGTCGGGGTAGCGACAGCGGGTAGAAAGACTGACAAGGTCTTCAAACCCGCTGTTGACTCCATCACCGGCCCCGAGAAGGCCAAGTTCTCGCATACCCGGTGTGTCAATCAGCATTGCACCTTCGGCAAGAACGATAAGCTGACGACGTGAAGTCGTATGAGTGCCTTCCCCTGTGCCACTGACGGCCTTTGTGTCAAATACATCCCGGCCCAGGAGGCGATTGATCAAGGTCGTTTTGCCCACACCGGATGACCCGAGCAGGCAATAGGTCTTTCCGGGGCAGAGTGTCTGCTGAAACTGGTCAAACCCAACGCCGCTGATGTTGCTGAGGGCGAGCACTCTCGCATTGGCGACGGAACTGACGATCGCAACTTTCTGTTCCAATTCATTCCGGGGGATCAAATCGGTCTTCGTGAGAATGACGATCGGTTCAACATGACCGTCCGCCGCCATGACGAGGTAACGATCCAAACGTCGTGGATTGAAGTCAAAATGGCATGACTGAACAATGAAAGCTGTGTCGATGTTGGCTGCTATCATCTGGATATCGATCTTGTCGCCTGCGGTTTTGCGGCGCAAGAACGTCTTTCGTGGAAACACGTTATGGATGATTGCTGCAGTATTATTGTTGTAGTATTGCGCCGTGACCCAATCGCCGACACATGGTATGTCGACTGAACGTTCAATCCGATAGGAAAACTTCCCTGCGAGTTCAGCCGGGACTTCTCTCGATTCGCTTCTTATCAGGTAGCCGCCGCGATCAACTGCCGATATGCGGGCAATGCCTGTAACTTCCTCGTGAAGATCACCCCTATGCGACGAAAACCAATCGTCAAACCCTAAATCGCTCAACTCCATAACGTCACCGAATGATGGATGTGCACACTGCGGCTTTACTCAAAATTTGCGGTCAAGATACAATACTCTTCGCCCAGGAAGCTAGCGGAAAACCATCTTCCCGAGCACCCCAAACGCGGCGCGTACAGGCCCCAGCCTGGGGAAACGACTGTTGGCGAGCAGAGTACGCAACCTTTGGGCATCGCTGTCTATCGACTCCCTATCCAGAACCAGACCTGTTGTCAACTGACCGGAAAGGAGCGCCATGCCCACACCGCTCCCACCGCCATATCCGATATTCAGAATGACATCCGGGTTGCTTTTCGATCGTCGTACGATTGGAGCATCCGATGGGGTCTGCTGCACCGCCCCACCCCATGCCCCCGCCAGGGAGGCGGATTCGAGGAACGGAAACCGCCGCAGCATTTCCTTGTGCAGCTTGACAAAGGACGGTACATGGCGATCGTCCTCCGGCGTGACCCGGGATGCTCGATCGATGCCGTTGAATATCAGCCGGTTCTCAACAATGCGGCCGATGTAGAAAGACAGGGCCGGGTCGCCGAATGGCGTGCGAGTCTGCGAGATACGATCAAGCATGTCGGGTTTGAGCGGTTCGGTTGCCAGCATGTAGGTATGCTGGGTTGAGGTCGCTGGAATGGCTGCGTCAAGCATCAGGGAGTTCGTGTAGGCATTTGTGGCCAAAATCACCTTCCGGGCAGTCAGCGTGGCGCCATCGGCAGCGATCAGTTGCACGCCCCGGCTTGCGGAACGAATCGTCTTGATGGGTGTGTTCTCGTAGATCCGTACATCCCGGTCAATGCAGCGCTGTCGCAACCCTCGTGCAAGCCGGTAGGGCTGAACGCTCACAAACTCATAGGCCATGCCGGCGATGGCCGGGTAACCGACAAGCCGGGTCATCTTTTCCTTCTCGAAGAACTCGCAGCGCTGGCCGATCGCCTCGTAGCGCTGCATGATCCAGCGAAGGGCGGCCAGTTCCAGGAGGTTCCGAGCGGCAAGGAGATGCCGTGATGGAGTCCACGCACAATCGATCGCCTCGTTCGCGACCCATCTGCCCAGTTGCACGATGTTATCTCTGCAGAGTTGAGAAGTCCAACGGATGTCATCCAGGCGCCGGGGATCATCGAAATCATCCAGCAGCCAATGGACCGGGGGCAAACTCAACACCCAGCCGGCACTGCGGCCGCTTGCCCCAAACCCGATGTGTTTCGCCTCGACAAGGGCGACGCTCAGGTCGGGCTTGCTGGACTTGAGATGGTGTGCAGCCGAAAGCCCCGCAAACCCGCCGCCGACAACGGCCACATCTGCGAATTGGGCTCCAGACAACGATGGCGATGTCGCGATCTGTGAATCGAACCAGTACGAGGTCGTGAACGGGAAATCGTTCATTCGACATTTTCCGTCTTGCTCGGTGGGCTGATTCCAGGCGTCAGGCGCGCCTCGGGGCGGGGGAAATGAAGGTCAGCGAAGAAATTCAGGTCAGGTCTTGTATTTAAGCATTATCTGAATAGCGTTACTGAAAATGGAATGTTGAAAAACAAGACCTGATCTTTCCCCTGTAAATCACATCAACGCGCCATCAGCGCGAAGACGCCCCAGCCCAGGTATTCACGCGTGTACGTGGCGTAGCGTTCGGGTTCCGAGGTCAGTTTGGCTCGAACATCTTTCGCGAGGTCGTCGTCGGGATTCTCTTCGAGCCATCGGCGCATGGTGAGCCACTTGGCCGTCTCGTACCTGTCCCAGCCTTCCTGGTCTGCCAGAACCATTTCTACGACGTCGTAGCCGAGGCGGCCGAAAGACGCGAGAAGTTCTGGAAGCAGGAGATAGTCGGAGATCGAGCCGGCAAGGCATCCCTTGGCAGCGTCTTCCGTCGGCGGTAGCTTTGCCCAGTACGGCTCGCCGATGAGGATGATCCCACCGGTGCGGAGGCTTTTCGCCAGAAGCTCGATGGTGCCGACGACTCCCCCACCGATCCACGTGGCACCGAGGCAAGCGGCCACACCGACCTTTTCGTCGGCGACGTAGCCGGCAGCGTCGCCGTGGATGAACTCGACTCGATCGGCGACACCGAGTTCTTCAGCGCGGAATTTCGCTTGCATGCTGAACAACTGGCTCATGTCGATACCGGTGCCGATGATACCGTAATCGCGTGCCCAGGTGCACAGCATCTCGCCCGAGCCGCTGCCAAGGTCGAGCACACAGGTCCCCGGTTCCAGGCGCAACGCCTCGCCGAGAGTGGCGAGCTTTTCGGGCGTGAACGGGTTATGAATGCGGTGAACACTTTCGGTGATGTTGAAGATTCGTGGAATGTCCACTAGAGAAAACTCCTGTTGTATTAATAGTATCTGGTTTGCGACTGGCTGCATCTGAATTAGGGTTTATTCAGACACTCCTTTCAAGATAGGCTATACCCCTTCTCGAAGTGTCCGTCAAACTGGGGTAGGTTCAACCTGACCCCTAATCTCCGCCTGTTCAACCAGGATCGAATTATCAAGAAGCGATTATTATTCCGGTTAAAATTCGAATGGTTATGTGGATGGCTGAATCGGAATTTTATCCGATGTAAATCTAAAATTTTGAATCGCTCAGCTTTTTTTTCATGGTTTCTATATTAGCCTTATATAATTCTTTATCAGGTTTCATTTCATAAGCTGTTTGATACATACTCAATGCCTCTTCTAATTTACCCTGCTTTGCGAATGCAACTCCTATGTTGTTGTACGCTGCAGACTCTTCCGGATAAATCTCTATATATTTCTTATAAGCTTCTATTGCTTTGTCAAAATGCCCCAACTCAGCTTCAGCCCATCCTATTTGAAAATATGCATTATTCTCCTTGTCGACGACTTTTTTTAATAATTCTAGACTTTCATCATACATCTTCTTTTCTATTAATATCTTCGCTTTTGAATAAAGAAGCTTGGGATCATCAGGTATGCCGATTTCCTCAAAAAATTTTATTCTTTTTTCCAACTGCATGACTCTTTGCTGTGCTTCTGTTGTCAACCCTTTTTCGCCAATTTCCTTAATATTCTTTACAGCCTCTTCCTTGTATTGAAAGAGTGTCCCTTGTATATCTTGTAAAGCATGCTCTCGAGACTCTTGGATTTCTTTAGATGCCTGTTCTATGTCTCTATTAAGCTGATCGACACCCACGTAAATAGATTCTTTACATAGTTTGTCAATTTCACCGAATTTCGTCTTCATAACAGCATCAAATTCAGTCAATTTTTCGCCAACATAATTCTTTGCCTGCTCAAGAGATCTAACTGCTTCTTCTCGTCGTTGTCGAGAGCGAATACCTTCAATGCCTAGGAATATTCCTGCTAAAGCAATGATGATTCCAAATGTTGTCGCAATAAAACCGATGTAACTTATGAGTGAATTAGCAGTATCGATGCTTTGCTTTGCTGCTGCCTCAATAGAGGCGTGACGCGACTCGCTATATTTATCTATATCCTTTTCTAATTTTTCAAGTCTGCCATCACTAGTTTTAGACGGTGCATTTACTCTTTTATCCTCTGCTGCATAACCATCGGATGTAGATGCGTTGATAAATATGCTCAAGGGTACTAAGAATGCTGCTAATAATAGTATGACGAGATATTCTTTTCTTTTCTCAGCATTCATTTTTCCCTCATTGCACAACATACTTTAATAAACTCCATATTAAACGCAAAACCCCGCTCTCGTTTGAGATGCGGGGTTTATTTTTTCATGGCAGCCCCTTCTGAAGTTGAAGGTTAAGGATTAACCGGATGCCTTCATGTGGAAATTGACATAAACCTTTTGGCCGATATTCTCAAGACAAAATTTGTCCTATTTAATCTGCCCGGCCCATGCAGAACCTCAGAGTCAGTCGAGTTTCTACTGGGGACGACGTTTTTACATCATAAGATGAACAAAGCATGAAGAGGAGAACAAAGGAATGGGTTCTATGGCGCCGTCTCTCCCCCGGGGGGACCCTTGCGGGCCCCCCGAAGGTAAAGATGAAAGGGAGAGATGGAGTTGGGGAATTGGGTTCGTTATGAAGGGGAGGGGACTGTACTCACCCTCACCCGTACCCTCTCCTGTCGAGGCAGAGGGTTCATTTCATAAGACGAGATTGCTTCGCTTCGCTCGCAATGACAATAGACTTTATGCAGGGTTTGCACCCCTCGCAATGACAACTGCGTATTGTCTACTATTTTTTCGCCTTCTTGGCTACTTTTTTTTCGCCCTTTAAAAGATCCTTCACTTTGGCCAGGGCCTTGTCGATATTCTCGGGCTGGGTGCCGCCGGCCTGGGCCATGTCGGGCCGCCCGCCGCCGCTGCCGCCCACGATGGGGGCGATCTCCTTGACGATGTCGCCCGCGTTGATCTTGCCCGCCAGGTCCTTCGTGACCATGCACAGAAGCATCGCCTTCTCGCCCACCTGGCTCCCGAGGCAGAGTATGCCGGAGCCCAGCTTGTCGCGCAGCTTGTCGCCGAAGTCGCGCAGGGCCTTCACGTCGGAGACCTCGACGCGCTCGGCCAGCAGCTTCACCTCGCCCACCTTCTTGGCCTTCTTGATGATGTCGCCCGATTCCTTCGCGGCGAGCTTGCCCTTGAGGGCCTCGATCTCGCGCTCCAGGTCGCGCTGGTGCTTCATCATCTTGTCGACGCGCTCGGCCACCTCGAAGGGGTTGGTGCGCAGCAGGTTCGCAACCTTCTTGAGCTCGTGGTCTTCCTTCTTGATGTACTTCACCGCCTCGGGGCCCGTGACGGCCTCGATGCGCCGCACGCCCGCCGCCACGGCGGACTCGCTGAGGATCTTCAGGACGCCGATGTTGCCCGTGCGGGTCACGTGGGTGCCGCCGCAGAGTTCGGCGCTCACATTGCCCATCTGGACGACGCGGACCTTGTCGGCGTACTTCTCGTCGAAGACGGCGTGCGCCCCCGTCTTCATGGCCTGCTCCTTGTCGAGGACGCTCGTCTTGACGGGGAGGTTGGCCTGGATGAACTCGTTGGCGATCGTCTCGATGCGGTCCAACTCGTGGTCGTCGATGCGCGAGAAGTGCGTGAAGTCGAAGCGCAGCCGCTCGGGGTTGACGAGCGAGCCCGCCTGTTTGACGTGGTCGCCCAGCACGGCGTGCAGGGCCGCATTCAGCAGGTGAGTGGCCGAGTGGTTTGCCTCGGTGGCCCTGCGGGTGTTGCGCTCGACCTTCAGGTGCACCGTGTCGCCCACCTTGAGGGTGCCCTTCTTGAGCTTTCCGATGTGGGTGATGAGGTTCTCGTCGGGGCGCTGGGTATCCCAGACCTCGAAGAGGAATCCCTCGCCCTCGATGACGCCCGTATCGCCCACCTGGCCGCCCGTCTCGCCGTAGAAAGGCGTCTGGTCGGTGAAGATCTCGGCGTTGGTGCCCTCGGTGATCGTGTCCACCTCGTCGTCCTTCTTGAGGATGGCCGTGACGAAGGAGGTGGCCTCGGTGACCTCCTCGTAGCCCACCAGCTCGCTCTTGATGCCCTTGAGGGAGAGCTTCTTGTAGCTGTCAGCCACGGCGCTCTCGCCGCTTCCCTTCCAGCTCTCGCGGGCTTTCTCGCGCTGCTCCTCCATGAGCTTCTCGAAGCCCTCCATGTCGAGGGTGAGCTTGTCCTTCTTCACGATGTCGGCGGTGAGGTCCGAGGGGAACCCGTAAGTGTCGTAGAGCTTGAAGACCACCTCGCCGGGGATGATCGTGCCGCCCGCCGCCATGAGCTTGGCCACCTCGTCGGTGAGGATGCGCAGGCCCGTATCCAGCGTTTCGAGGAAGCGCTGCTCCTCGTTGAAGATGACCTTCTGGACGAAGGCCAGGCGGTCGACGATTTCGGGGTAGGCGTCCTTCATGACCTCCACCACCGAGGTGACGACGTCATTCAGGAAGGGCTTGTCGAAGCCCAGGAGCTTGCCGTGCCGGCAGGCGCGGCGCAGGATACGCCTCAGCACGTAGCCGCGGCCCTCGTTGGAGGGCAGGATGCCGTCGGCGATGAGGAAGAAGACCGCCCGGGCGTGGTCGGCGATGACGCGCATGGAGACATCGTTGTCGGGGCTGTCGCCGTACTTCTTGCCGGCGAGCTTTGCGATGTAGAGGATGATGGGGGTGAAGAGGTCCGTGTCGTAGTTGCTCTTCTTGCCCTGCACGATGGCCGCCAGGCGCTCGAGGCCCATGCCCGTGTCGATGTTGGGCTTGGGAAGGGGTACGAAGCTGCCGTCGAGCTGCCGGTCGAACTGGGTGAAGACGTGGTTCCAGATCTCCAGGTGCCTGTCGCAGGAGCACTCGACGTTGCACTCGGGCCGGCCGCAGCCCACCTCGGGGCCCTGGTCGTAGAGGATCTCCGAGCAGGGTCCGCAGGGGCCCGTCTCGCCCACCATCCAGAAGTTGCTGTCCATGCCCATGCGGACGATGCGCTCGGCGGGGACGCCCTCCTGCTTGTTCCAGATCTCGAAGGCCTCGTCGTCGTCCTTGTAGATCGTGATGTACATCTTGTCCTTGGGCAGGCCCATGACGTTGATCAGGAAGTCCCAGCCCCAGGCGATGGACTCCTTCTTGAAGTAGTCGCCGAAGGAGAAGTTGCCGAGCATCTCGAAGAAGGTGTGGTGGCGCGCCGTGTAGCCCACGTTCTCCAGGTCGTTGTGCTTGCCGCCCGCGCGGACGCACTTCTGGGAGCTCGCGGCCCGGTAGTAGCCGCGGTCCTCGAGGCCGAGGAAGCAGTTCTTGAACTGCACCATCCCCGAGTTGGTGAAGAGCAGCGTCGGGTCGTCCTTCGGGATGAGCGAGGAGCTTGCGATGACGGCGTGCCCCCTCTCCCGGAAGTACTCGAGAAACTTCGCCCTGATCTCACTCGATGTCATATAAGGTCCCCTCCTGGTTTTGTGCCGGATGATCGTCTCTTTGGTACCCCTCTCCCTTGAGAGACTGTAAATCCTCCCCAACCCTCCTTTTTTCAAAGGAGGGAGTCCAAGGGCTTCCCCCTTTGTAAAAGGGGGGGCGAGGGGGATTTTCTTCGAACAATTTTATGCCGATTTCACTCGGCGTCGTATGCCGTCTCCTCCTCGTATGGTCCCAGGTAATCGAGAATCAGTGCCAGATGGTAGCCTTTGCCCTGGAGCGCCCGGGCAAGGGCCAGCCGTTCCTTCTTGTCGAGGCCGCTGGGGCTGCGGCCCTGGAGCTTCTTGACGGCGTAGCGGGCGATCCCCTCCTTCTCGGGGAACTCCTCGCGGACCTCGCGGATGGCCTCTTTGGCCGCCTCGCGGGAAATCCCCTTTTCCCGCAGCTGCTCCTCGATCTTGCGGTTGCCGTAGAGGCGGTTCACGGCGAGGTGCCGGGCCCGGTTGACGGCAAAGGCCTCGTCGTCGAGATACCCCAGCTCGCCGAGATTTTCAAGTACCCTGTCGATGACGGATTTCGTGAAGTCCCGCTCGGCGAGTTTCTTCCGCAATTCCGCCCGGCTGCGCCCCCTCAGGGCCAGCAGCCGCAGGGCCCGCTCCCTGGCCCTCTTATACTGGAGGTGGTCCTCCATTTACCTCTTCTTTTCCTTTTCCGGCGGCTTCTCCGGGGGGGCCTGCTTCTCCGGCTTCTTCACCCCGAACTTCTCCCGGACCTCGTCCTCGATCCTCGCCATCAGCTCGGCGTTGTCCTTGAGGGCCAGCCGCACGTTCTCCCGGCCCTGGCCGAGCCGGTCGCCCTTGTAGGAGTACCAGGTGCCGCTGCGTTCGACGATGCTGTTGTTGACGGCCAGGTCGAGCACGTCGCCTTCCTTGGAGATACCCTCGCCGAAGATGATGTCGAACTCGGTCTCGCGGAAGGGCGGGGCGACCTTGTTCTTCACGACCTTGACGCGGACGCGGTTGCCCACGACGTTTTCGCCTTGCTTGAGGGCCGTGATCCGGCGGATGTCCAGCCGCATGGAGGCGTAGAACTTCAGGGCGTTGCCGCCGGTGGTCGTCTCGGGGTTGCCCATGAACATGCCGATCTTCATGCGCAGCTGGTTGATGAAGATGACGCAGGTCCTGGACTTGCTGATGGTGCCCGTGAGCTTGCGCAGGGCCTGGGACATGAGGCGCGCCTGCAGGCCCATCTGGGCGTCTCCCATGTCGCCTTCCAGCTCGGCCTTGGGCACGAGGGCCGCCACGGAGTCGATGACCAGGACGTCCAGGGCGCCGCTGCGCACGAGCGTCTCGGCGATCTCGAGGGCCTGTTCGCCCGTGTCGGGCTGGGCGATGAGCAGGTTGTCCGTGTCGACGCCGATCTTGCGGGCGTAGCCCACGTCGAGGGCGTGCTCCGCGTCGACGAAGGCTGCCAGCCCGCCCATCTTCTGGGCCTCGGCCACGATGTGGAGGGCCAGCGTCGTCTTGCCGCCCGCCTCGGGGCCGTAGATCTCGATGACGCGGCCGCGGGGGATGCCGCCCACACCGAGGGCCATGTCGAGGCTCAGCGAACCCGTGGGGATCACGGGCACGTCGATGACCTCCTCGCCGCCGAGGCGCATGATGGAGCCCTTGCCGAACTGGCGCTCGATCTGGGCGATGGCAAGCTCTACTGCCTTCTCGCGATCCTGCTCGTGTGATGCCATTCCTTTATTCCCTCCTGGAGGTTGTGATCGTTGCTTTGTAAAATCCCCCTCGTTCCCCCTTTTGGCCGCCCTTTTAGCTTCGCAGGGCGGCCCGGTAAGGAATGAATCGGCCATGATTGCGCCCCCTTACGGGACGCGCCCCCGGTCAAAGGGGGAGGTTCCAATTCCCTCCTTTGACAAAGGAGGGCAGGGGAGGATTTTTCTTTCTACAGGCCCAGCTTGAACTTCGCCAGGGGCGTGTACACCGGGCCCGTGGGCTTCAAATCGCTGCGGAACAGGACCATCTCCGTGGCCGTGAACGTCCCCGCGGCAAATCCCTTGTGGTCCTCGATGGCCTTGTCGAGGCCGTCGATGCGCCTATCGGCCTTCATGCGGCCGATCGTCAGGTGCGGCCGGAAGGGACGCTCCTCCCGGGTGAACCCCTGCGCCTCGAGGGCTGTCTCGACCTGGGCCTGCAGGGCCGAAAGTTCCTTCACGCCTTCCGTCATGCCCACCCAGAGGACGCGGGGCCTGCTGAGGTTCGGAAAGACGCCGAGGGTGCCGATGGCGACGGGCACCGGGGCCAGGGCCGGCGCCTTTGCCTGCAGGGCGTCGGTGATGTTGCGGATGTCGCGCTCGGTGATGTTCCCGAAGAACTTCAGCGTCAGGTGGATGCTCCCCGGTTTGGCCCAGCGGATGACGCCCGTCATGGAGCGGCCCAAGCGGTACTGCACCCGCTCGAACTGGTCGAGGATCTCCTTCGGGATCTCGATGGCCAGAAAGGTACGGATCGTGTTGTCACTGGACATGGTCTTCCCCCGCGAGGAACCGTCGTGTGAGCTCCAGGGCCCACTGGGTCGTGATTTCCTTGATGCGCCTGCGATCCCACTTGAAAGCGAAGTCGCGGCAGACGGTCCGCTTGCCGTCGGAGACGGCGATGAACACGGTGCCCACGGGCTTTGCGTCGGTGCCGCCCGAGGGACCGGCGATGCCTGTCGTCGCAAGTCCGATGTCGGTGCCGCTCTTTGCGCGGACGCCCTCGGCCATGAGGACGGCCGTTTCCCTGCTCACGGCGCCGTGCTCTCGGAGGATCTCCCCGGGCACGCCCAGCAGCTCCGTCTTGGAGCGGTTGCTGTACGTGATGACGCCGCGCTCGAAGTAGGCCGAGCTTCCGGGGACGTTCGTGATCCGGTCGGCGATGAGACCCCCCGTGAGCGACTCGGCCACGCCGATCGTGAGCTTTTTCTGTGTGAGCAGGGCGCCGATCATCCCCTCGAGGGTGTCGTCGTCGTAGCCGAAGATGTTGCGTTTGAGCCGCTCCACAACGCCCTTCTGGATAAGGGCGATGTCCGCCTCGGCCTTCGCGCGGTCGGGGCTCTTGGCCGTGAGCACCAGGTGGTTCTCCGGGAAGCGAGGGTAGAAGCCCAGGCTCACCGTGGTGCCCGCCAGGGGCAGGTCCGCCAGCGCGCTGTCGATGAGCGCCTCGGCCAGGCCGAAGAGCTTGATCGTCTTCGTGAGGATGTAGGTCTTGCCCGCCTTCTGCTCGAAGAGCGGGACGAGCACCTCCGGCGTCATCCGCTTCACTTCCATGGGCACGCCGGGGACGACGACGATGACTTTTTCGCCCCGCTTCAGGGCGTATCCCCAGGCCGTCCCGACGGGGTTGCGAAGGGGCGCGGCCCCCTGCGGGAACATGGCCTGCTTGGCGTTGTTGTCTGTCCAGCGCAGCCCGCGCGAGGCGAAGCGCTCCTTGATGATCTGCAGAACGGCCTCGTCCAGGTAAAGCGGCAGGCCGCAGTACTTCGCGATGCACTCCGTCGTGATGTCGTCGGCCGTGGGGCCCAGCCCCCCGGTGACGACGACGGCGTCGGAACGATCCAGGATGAAGTCCAGCGCCTCGCCGATCGCCTCGGCATAGTCGCCCACGGCCATCGACACGGGCACGTCCCAGCCCCGCACGTGGAACTCGCGGGCGAGGTAGGACGTGTTGGTATCGGCGATGCGGCCGCTAGTCAGTTCATTGCCGATTGTGAGAATGCCGATCTTCATCAAATCCCCCCATGCCCCCCTTTACAAAAGGGGGGAGTATTCTTTTCATCCCCTTTTGCAACAGGGGGGTCCTTCCAGACCTTCCCCTTTGGAAAAGGGGGATAGAGGGGGATTTTATTTGTTATGAAAAACCCTCTCAGAATTGTTTGCATGATGCCGGATCAAAACTCAAAAATTGATAAATCGCAGCGCCGCCTGGAGAACCGCGTTCGCCCAGAGGCCCGCCATGACGTCGTCGCCCACGACCCCCCAGCCGCCGGGCAGCCTGTCCTGGCACCACCGCGCCGGAGGGGGCTTCAGGATGTCGAAGATCCTGAAAAGAAAGAAAGCCGCCGCGACCCGCCAGCCCGTGGGGGCCACGAGGGCAAGCGACCAGAGCAGTCCGACGATCTCGTCGATGACGATCCGGGGGGAGTCCTTCCTGCCGAAGATGCTCTCCGCCTCACCCGACGCGTAGACGGCAAAAAGGGTGAGGAGCGACACCGATGCCAGGTAGTAGGGCCAGGATAGAGGCGAAAGGGCCAGGTAGAGGGGGATGGCGACGATTGTGCCCGCCGTGCCGGGCGCGAAGGGCGAGTAACCGCTTCCGAGTCCCGTGGCGATGAGCTTGACGATCGTCTTTCCCAGAAAGGCCTCCCCTTCGACCCTCAGCCGCTCGGCAGGAACAGGACCGGTCCCGTCCAGGCCTTTGCTATTCCTTGCTTTCGAGGGGATCACACTATCGCCTTTCGTCAATCATGTCAACGATTTTGATGTCCTTTCGCCCTGCCGGAACGGCCTCGGCCCGCCAAAATCCCCTTGACAATAGAACGATCGTTCTATAACCTGAGGGGCAAGGGAAGTCAAGGGAAAAAGGGGATGAAAGCCTCGAGCCACAAGGCTCAAAAAATAGATTGCCGCAGCGCTCTGCGCCTCGCAATGACAAAAGAGAAGGATGGAAAAGCGAACCGTCGAAACCGTGTCGAGAAGGCTGGCGGGGTTCTACCGGGACCACCGGCGCATGCCGGCCTACTCGGAGATGATCCCCCTGCTGGAGGTGCGCTCGAAGAGTGTCGTCCACTTCTGGATGCGCAAGCTCCTGCGGGAGGGCATCCTCGAGCAGGACCGCAGGGGGCTCCTGCGGCCCGCGCGGAGGGGCTTTGCCCTGCCGCTCGTGGGCGCCGTGCAGGCCGGGTTCCCGACGCCCTCCGAGGAGGAACTGCGGGACCTCGTCTCGCTCGACGAGTACCTCGTGACGAAGCCCGAGGCGTCCTTCCTGCTGCGGGTCAGCGGCGACTCCATGACGGGCGAGGGGATCATGCCGGGGGACCTCGTCATCGTCGAGCGGGGCCGGGAGCCCCGGGCGGGCGACGTGGTCGTGGCCCAGGTGGACGGCGAGTGGACCATGAAGTACTTCACCCGGGCGAAGGGCGGCGCCGTGGTGCTCGAGTCGGCCAACCCGAAGTATCCCCCCATCCGCGCGCGGGAGGAGATGAAGATCGCGGGGATCGTGAGCGCGGTGGTGAGGAAGTACCATCTTTAAAATCCTCCCCGGCCCTCCTTTTCCATCTCTGACTTCCCCCTTTGCAAAAGGGGGATTGAGGGGGATTTTAAAACAAAAAACAAATCCCCCCGTGCCCCCCTTTACGAAAGGGGGGTGAAGAAAAGGCCGAAGGTTTCCCATGGACCCGCTGATGCTCAATCTCCGCTCCTGGCCGCAGGCCGTCCTGCACATCGACGGCGACGCCTTCTTCACGTCCTGCGAGGAGGCCATCCACCCCGAGCTCAGGGGCAAGCCCCTCATCACGGGGGGCGAGCGGGGGATCGTGGCCTGCGCGAGCTACGCCGCCAAGGCCCTGGGGATCAAGCGCGGCGTGCCCCTGCACGAGGCGAAGAGGGTCTGCCCGGGGCTTATCGTCCTGCCCTCGGACTACGAGACCTACAGCCTCTTCTCGCGGCGCATGTACAACATCGTGCGGCGCTTCACGCCCCAGGTGGAAGAGTACTCCATCGACGAGGCCTTCGCCGACCTCACGGGGCTGCGCCGCTCCTTCCACGCCTCCTACGAGACGATCGCCATGAACATCAAGCGCGAGGTCGAGCGCGAGCTGGGGATCACCGTCTCCGTGGGCCTCTCGCTTTCGAAGGTGCTCGCCAAGGTGGCCTCCAAGCACCGCAAGCCGGCGGGCTTCACCGTGATCCCGGGCCGCCGGATCCCCGAGTACATCCGGGAGCTGCCCGTGGAGAAGATCTGGGGGATCGGCCCCGCCACGACGAACTACCTCTGGAAGATGGGGATCCGGACGGCCCTGGAGTTCGCGAGGCTCCCCGAAGCCGTGGTGAAGAAGAAATTCACCAAGCCCGGCCGGGAGATCTGGAGCGAGCTGCGCGGCGAGTCGGTCTACCCCGTCGCGGCCGAGGAGAAGAGCGACTACGCCTCGATCAGCAAGACCAAGACCTTCGCCCCGCCCACGAGCGATGCCGAGTACCTCTTCGCGCACCTGCTCCGGAACCTCGAGTCGGCCTGCATGAAGGCCCGGCGCTACCACCTCGCGCCGCGCAGGCTCATCGGCTTTCTCAAGATGAACGACTTCGAGTACCGCGGCAGCGAAGTGAAGCTCTCCCGCCCCTCGGCGCACCCGCTGGAGCTGTGCGAGGTGCTGCGGGGGCTCTTCGACGAGCTCTTCCGCAGGAAAGACCTCTACCGCGCCACGGGCGTGATCCTCGCGGACCTCATGCCCGATCGCAACGTCCAGTACACCCTCTTCGAGAGCCCCCTGCGGGCCGACAAGGTGCGCGACCTCTACGCGGCCGTCGACGAGATGCGCGAGAAGTTCGGCAAGCACTGCCTGCACCTCGGCGCCGCCCACCCCATCGACAAGCTCGGCAAGGGCCGCCGCGGCACGCCCACCGTGCGCGAGCAGACGGCCTTCTTCGGCGAGACGAAGCGAAAGCACCTGCCCCTGCCCGTGCTGCATGTGAAGGTTTGATACTTATTTCGTATTGACTTCGGGGGGGAATTTTCATTAATGGTTCATAATAGGATTGAAGTCCCACCCTTCGACGCATGTCTTTTTCCCATCGGGGGAAGTGCTGGAGATGGATTACACGCAACACTACGGGTTCAGCAGGATGCCCTTTGGGGAGGACGCGGACCGCGAGGTCCTGTTCCCGTCGGGGACGCACAAGGAAGCGCTGGCCTCCGTGCTCTACGGGATTCGGGAACGGAAGGGCTACATCGTCGTCTTCGGCGAGAGGGGCATGGGGAAGACCCACCTGGCCCGGCAGGCGATGAACCGTCTCGACGAGACGACGCGGGCGGCCCTGATCTCGGATGTCCATGACCGGCATTACATGCTGCTGAAGGATCTGATGGGGAAGCTGGGGCTCCGCACCGCGGAGACGAGCAAGGGTCCCCTGCTGCACGAGCTCTACGAGTTCCTGATCCGGAGTTTGGAGAAGGGCGAGAACGTCGTGCTGTTCCTCGACGACGCGCACCGGATAAAGGACATGATCATCGAGGAACTGCGTCTCATGTCGAACCTGGAAACGAGCCGGACCAAGCTGATCCAGATCGTCATCCTGGCGGAGCCCGAGCTGGAGCGGAGGCTGCGCGCCAAGCACCTGCGGCAGATCCGGCAGCGCATCCAGATCCTGCACCGTCTCGCTCCGTTCAGCCAGGAGGAGTCGCGGCATTACATCGAGCATCGGCTGACCTGGGCCGGCGGCAGTGCGGCGGTCTTCGCGCCGGAGGCGATGGAGGCGCTCTGCCGCTATGCCGCGGGGATTCCGGGCCACCTCAACGCGCTGTGCGACGGCGCCCTGGCCCTGGGCGCGGAGCGATCCGAAAACCCCGTGTCCGCCGGGACGGTTCGGGACGCGCGGCGCGCCGCGGCGCCCCTGGTCCGTCATGCCGCCGGCTCCGGATCGCCCCTGCGGTCCTTCCTGATCCCTGTCGCCCTCGTCGTTGCGGCGGCCTCCCTGTTTGCGAGCGGCTACTATTACCTCCGACGCGCCGACGGCGTTGCGCCATGGGGGGGCGCCCTCAAGCAGGTGACGGCCCTGAAAGCGTCCGAACCGGCCCCGGCCGCGACAACCGCGGCCCCGGTTCCCGCCCCCGCGGCCCCTGCAACACCGGCGGCCCCGGCAGCCCCGGTGACGGGACCGGTCGCGCAGGAGCTCGCCGACCGGGACACGCCGCCCGAGACGGTCGTGGTCCGGGAAGGGGCCACGCTCTCGTCCATCGCAACCCGGCATTACGGCTCGGCGGAGGCGATCACCCTGGATCGCATCCTCGAGGCGAACCCGGAGATCACCGACGTGGATCTCATTCTGACCGGCAGCCAGGTCCTTCTTCCCGGGGCCGTGGAGAAGGCGACGATCACGAAGAGGCCGGACGGGTCCTTCGGCGTCCACGCCGCCACGTTCATGACGCGCCGCGAGGCCCGGGAGTACGCGGGGAAGATCGAAACCGGTCCCGGCAAGGCCGAGATCGTCAAGCGCAGCATCGGGCCCCGCAAGGAGTGGTACCGTGTCGTGGTGGGCCCCTTCGGGAGCCGGGACGAAGCCCGCGCGGCGCTCGAGGCCCTGGAGCGCAAGGCTGCCCCCTGAGCCCGCGCACGGGACCGGCCCCGCCGCCTTTTCCCTGGACAGTGCCCCTACGATTCCCTATACTTCCGGCGTGCCGCGGAGGCGGCCATGCCTGGAAGGAGAGACGAGATGCCCTACGAGGAAGGGGGATTCCGACGGAAGGCGCAGCAGCGCTACTACGCGGTCATGGAGACCGTTGCCCGTCCCTTCGTGGCGGCGGGCGTGTCGCCCAACCACATCACGCTCATGGGGCTCGGCTTCTCGCTCGTGGCGGGCATCCTCTTCGCCATGGGGCTCATTTTCCTCGGGGGGATGTTCCTCTGGTTCTCGGCGCTCATGGACCCCATCGACGGCACCGTGGCGCGCCTTTCGGGCAAGGCCTCGCGCTTCGGCGCCCTCTTCGACTCCACCCTCGACCGCTACGCCGAGTTCTTCATCTTCTTCGGCTTCCTCTTTCACTTTCGCGACGGCTGGATGTTCTGGGTCACGGCCCTGGCGCTCATGGGTTCCGTCATGGTGAGCTACGTGAAGGCGCGGGCGGAGGGCCTGGGGCAGAAGGAGTTCCGGGGGCTCATGCAGCGCCCCGAGCGGCTCATCCTCCTGATCGCCGGGACGGTCCTCAATGCCCCGATCAACGGCCTGGTCGCTCCCGGCTGCGGGGACTGCACCCTGCAGGGGACAATCGTCCTCCTCGCCGTCCTCACCAACTTCACAGCCGTGCAGCGGCTGGCGGCCAGCCGGAAAGAGCTGGCATAGAAATCCCCGTCGTTCCCGCTTTTGAAAGGAAGAGACAGGGGGATTTTCCTACTTGTTCAGGATGTAATCCTTGCCCGAAGTCGCCTCGGTGACGAATCTCCGGTCGCCGAAGTCCGGCCGCCGGCCGTTGAGGCTTTCATTGAAAAAATGGTAGACGCAGGCCTGCCCGCCGTTGCCGACGAAATAGCGGTGCTCCGCGACGGCCTGCCCGAAATCGACGTACACCGCGTTGCCCGCCGTGCGCTCCGCCTCGTCTTTCTGCCGCGTTCCGTGCCTGCCCAGCCTTGCGGTGCCGATCCCGAGCCCCGCGATGCCCAGCATGGGGTCGTCATGCCCGTAGGTGATGAACACCGCCGGGGAGAAGTCGATCTTCTCGACCCACGCGGCGTGGTGATCCACTGTCGAGGACGACGAGCTGATGACGACGCTGTCGATGAGGCCGCCGGGCAGGCCTCCCGTATAGTTCCCGAGAAACCCTTCAAGCACGAAACTGCCCATGCTGTGGGTCAGCAGCGAGACCGTCAACCCTGCCGTCGAGGCGCTGCGGATGTCGCGCAGCTGGCCGAGGACGTCCCCCAGGGCGGGGCCGGCGTCCCGGGCCTCGCGTTCGGGGAAGAGGCCCTTCCCGGAGGGCCACGTGAACAGGATCGGCATCACCCCGTACTCGTCGGCCAAGCCCCTGAGAATCCCCTCCCGGATGGATTTGGACGGTTCGTCCCCGCGGCCGTGGACGTAGAGCACGATGGGCCTCGCCGGCGCGTCCCGGAGAGATGCCGCGACGATGTCGCGGAAATCGCCCACGGGTCGGACGGTGCCGGGAAAGACCATCAGCTCCGGCCTTGTCGTGTCCGGCAGATCCGATGGGAACTTCGCTGCCTTGGACGGTACACGGTCCGGCAGCCCGCAGGTGCCGGCCGCCGGTCTCTTGCCGTCGTGGCTCCAGAGGCATCCCGAGAGGGCGGCCCCCGCGAGCATTAGGGTAAGGGCGATTGCCCCGCGTCGATTCATGGCGACCTCCTTGTCCGGTTCCGTGCCGCCGCGTTCATTGACTCCACTTGATCAGGAACACGCCGGCGACCATGATGGCGGCGCCCGCCATCCGCTCGCGGATGTTCTGCTCCCCGAACCACCGCGCCCCGTATGCGACCCCGAACAGGAGGCTCACCCGTTTGATGGCGATCATGTAGGCCGCCTCGACCTGCGCGATGGCCATCATGTGGCAGACGTTCTCGACGGAGCAGACGAGGCCGAGCATGATCATGGCCCGCGGCCTGCTGAAGAGGCCCGGGGCTTGCCGGTCGTTCCCGGCCACGGGCCAGAGCGCGACGATGACCACGGTCAGCACGAGGTTGTAGACGGCGGCGAAGAACCAGGGGTCCGAGTGCAGGACGGCGATCTTCCCGAGCGGCGCCGTCACGGCGTAGAGCAGGGAAATGGCGAGCATGATCCAGGAACCGGGCTCGTGGGCGACGGCCCGGATCGGCCCGAGAAGCCCTGTCTTCATCTTGGAGAGATTCAGGACGTAGGCCCCCGCGACGATGAGCCCGATGCCCAGCGCGCCGCCCGCCGTGATTGTCTCGTCGAGGAGGATGCGGCCCGTGAGGATCATGAACACGGGCGTAAAGGCCAGGAAGGGCACGGAGAGCGACAGCGGAGAGAGCTTGAGCGCCCGCATGTAGAGAAAGAAGGCGGAGACCTCCAGCGGCAGCGCCGCGGCGAGGGCCAGCAAGAACGTCCCGTCGGGGACGACCGCGGGAAGGAAGAGCAGCATCAGGACCATCCAGGGGGCGATGGCGACGATGCGGGTCAGGCCCATGCGGTAGGGTGCCAGGTCGCCGAAGAAGCGCTTCGTCATGGCGTCCGCCGTGGCCAGGCACAGGGCGGCCGTGAGGGAGAGCAGAAACCAGGTCATCTCAGTTGAACCGGCCCCCCCAGTAGGCGTCCTGGCGGATCTGATCGACGGCCTTGCCGACGAGGATGGCGGCGGCCTGTTTCAGGCTTTCCGCCTGCCCGTCGCAGATCTTGAAGTTGGTCGGGATGTTCTTCACCTTGCCGTAGAGCTCCGGGTGGGTATCCCTGAGCATGCCGAACTCGAGGTGGATGAACAGCCCGCGTGTCCGGCTCTTCACGTACTTTTCGAATTCGCGGGCTCTCAGCCGCTGGTTCTCCACCATCAGCAGGCTGTAGGTGTCCTGGATGTTGGAGAAATCGACGAAGTAGTCCAGGAAGTGCCGCGGGTCGGGGTCGGCCGTGCTCTTCGCCTTCGTGGCCGGCCTCGCGTCGGCGAGGATCACGAGGACCGGGACGTCGCCGTAGCGGCTCCCGTTGTCGCGAAGCAGGATCCGCCACAGGGATTCGATGCCGAGGTTGTCCTGGACGCCGCCGTCCAGGAGGTGGATGTACTGTTCCGCCGGCGTGGCGAAGTTGCGCAGCGTGACGTAGTGGAAGGCCCCCGGGAAGGCGGCGGAGCCCGCAACGCCGTAGGCGACGGGGAACAGGTCCAACCGGGAGCGGAGGATCCCGAAACCCTGCTCGGTGAACGTAAAGATCTCGGGAACGGCGACGCTGTCGGTGTTGTTGGTCGCGTTGAGGATGAGATAGGGCCGCCTCGGGTTGAGGTCGCGGAAGAGGAAGCTTTTCTCCCTGTCCCTCGTCCCGCCGAAGAGGGTCTCGGCGAAGGTCTCGGCCATCACGTCGGTGCGGTCGAAGTACGTGGCGTATCTCAGGATGTTTTCGGGCCGCCAGCAGTTGATGCGCCAGCGGTCGATGAGGTTCTGCTGGAGCATCGGGTAGACGTCGCTCTCCCTCCACAGCGTCCGCCGCAGGTCGGGGTTCACGGCAGCCGGGCAGTCCTGCGCGTCGTCGCAACTGGCCGCGTAGAGCGCGGCCGCCACGGAGCCGCCCGAGGCCGACGAGAGGACGTCGGCCCGCTGGAGAATCCCGTGCCTGCGAAGCTCGAACATCACGGCGGCGGAGAACACGGCGGCTCGGCTCCCCCCGCCCGAGAAGGCGAGGGCGACGAAGTCGGGGTCCCGCTGGGAGGCGTCGGCGAGGCACCGGTCGATGGATCGCTCCGGCGGGGCCCCGCTCCAGGCGTTGCGGCACCGCCAGTCCACATCGTGGCGGACATCGGTCGAGGCGATGTACGCAGCGGACGCGGGACTGGGCGCCGGCAACGTCGCGTCGTCGGCGGAGAGGTTGACGTGGCTGTTCTTCGGCACGATGACGCAGGACGCGAGCATCAGCGCCATGACGGCGAGCGTCGACGAAAGAAGCTTTCTCTGCAGCATGAACCGCCCTCCAGTCCTTTTCGGGATTTATGTCGTTTCGTCCTCACATCCGCGGATCCATCGTGTTGCTTATAGCACAAAAAGGCGGAATCGCCCGCGGTATCCTGCCGAATCGGAGAGGCCGGTCTCGTCACAGGAGAGGAAAAATTTCGTTTTCCGCATCGCTTCCCCCGCCTGCAATCCACAAACATGGGTTGCGACTGTTGCCTGAGTTTACACTTTTTGAGTTTTTCTAAAAACATTTTTCCGGCGTGGGGTTAGGGAGAAATTGCCGGCCGGGACAGGCTTCGAGTGCCGGAATCTTTTACAAAATGGCGGGCCCGGCAGAAGGCCGAAATCCGCGATTGTGCTTTCAAAACGGGCAGTTGCCTTCCGTGGTTTGGAATGTGTATTGTTTTGTCCCCTCCGGGCTGGAAAGCGGAGTGGGACAGGATTGCATCCGTTGAAGGAGGGTTGTGGGTATGAAACCGAAAATGCGCATGGATTACCGAGTCCTATCCTTTGCTCTCGTCGCGGTGATGGCCCTGTTTTCCGGCTGCGGCGGGGGAGGGGGCGGGGGCGAAGGCTCGTCCGTTACCGCCCAGACGGGGACCGTGGCGATCTTCATCAAGGACGCCCCAACCGACGAGTTCGAGAAGATTCTCGTGACCGTCACAGAAGTATCTCTGATCCCCGTCAGCGGCGCGCCCGTCGTGATCTACCAGAACGCGGGGGGATGCGAGGTGGACCTCCTCGAGTACCGCGAGGAGGATTTTCTGCTGACCCTCAGCCGAAACGTGCCCGCGGGCACCTATTCCAAGGTCCGGCTCCAGGTTTCGAACATCGAACTCGTGCCTAAAGCCGGCAGCGCCATCGGGAGCAATATCGAGGTCAAGCTCCCGAGCGGCAAGATCGATCTCAATCCCCGCGGCTCCTTCACCGTCGTTGCAGGCGGGAGCCTCTCGGTGCGCATCGACATGGACGCCAACAAGGCCATCCACGTGCATCCCAGCCGGCCGGGCTGGTACATCTTCCGGCCCGTCGTGTTCGTCGATATCGAGGCGGGCTTCCCCCAGTCCGTCTGCCCGAAGATCGTCCACGGCACCATCGACGAACTGATCCGGGAAGGGGGGCAGACAACGGGGTTCGTTATGAACCTCGCGTACAACCGCGGGAAACTAACCGTCAGACTGGCCGCCGACACGGATATCTTCGGCCCCAGCGGAACCTTTGTCGATGCCTCGGCCCTGGCCGTCGGCCAGGAGGTCCGAGCGCGGGGCCGGATGGACGCCTCGGGCGCCCTGGCTGCCTCGCTCGTCATCATCGGCGACGTCGTCGATGTGCTCGGAACCGCCACGAGCAGCGTGTCCCCGTCGACCGGCCTGTTCTCCTTCACCCCCTACACGGGCGAGGAGATTGTCGGGCCCTACAACGTGAGGGTTGACGCGACCGAGACGCTCATCCTGGCGGATTGCGGCACCCCGGTCGGCCCCGCGGCCATCCGGTCCGGAATGGTCGCCCGGGTTTTCGGCAAGCTGGTCAGCAGCGGCTCCTCGGTGGTCCTCCGCGCGGTGGCCGTCATCCTGCGGACGCAGGAGATCAAGGGGGTGATCTCGACCGTCGGCGAGCCGGGCGTCTTCACGGTCGCGCTGGACGAAGGCGGGACGGCGGACGTGCTGGTCACCGGGTCGACGCCCGTCTACCTGGAAGGGGACGGCACGGTGTCCGCCGACTACCTGACGCCGGGCCGCCGGGTGCGGGTTCTCGTCGATCCCGCGTCGGGCACCCCGTTTTACACGGCCGTGGCCGTCTACATCGAGGGGCAGAAGATACAGGGAACCGTTCAGTCGATCGAGGCGAACATCCTGCTCGTTGACGGTCTGTACGTGCGGGTCCCCGAAGGCGCCACGATCCTCGATCTGCGGAACGACGGTCACCTCTCCGTGACTTTCGGGGACATCGCGGTGTGCGACGAAGTCGTCTACTTCGGCCTCAGCGCCGCCGGAGTGGACTACGAGGCCCCCGTGGTCCTGATCGTCGACTAGACGGATAGACAGGCAAACCGCCAAAACAAAGAGGCAGGGCCGCGGCCCTGCCTCTTCTGCGTCTTGGGTGAGCGTCGCCTCAGACCGGCATCCCGTTCCTACCGCGCGTCGGCCAATTTCTGCACCGACTCGAGAAGCTCCTGGGAGTGGGCGACGGATTTCTTCAGGGCCTCGACGGCCTGGCCCCGCTCGTATATCTCCTTCTGCAGCTCGTTCCGCAACCGGTGGATCTCCTCGCGCCGGATCTGCAGCTCGTCCTCCATCTCGGAGCGCAGGCGGTTGAATTCCTCTTCCCTTTGCTGGTGCGCCAACGACCTCTTTTCCATCTCGCTTTTCATGAACTCCACCTGCCCCACCCGCTCCGAGAGCGCTCCCTCCATCTCGTGGATCCTTCGCTCCTGGAAGGCCCTGTTGCGCTTTTCTTCCGTGATGTCCTGCAGGATGCCCAGGATTCCCAGGGTGTTGCCCTCTGCGCCGACGACGGGCTTACGGATGGCCAGGAAGGTGACCTCTCGGCCGGCCACGAGCCGGTCCTCTTCGGCGATCTCCGTTTTGCCCGAGCGGATCACCTCGTGTTCGATGTTGGCGAGTTTGTCCGCCGTGTCGGCGGCAAAGAGGTCGCGGTCGGTCTTTCCCTCCATCTCGCCGGCCCTCATGTCCCAGTCGAGGGAGTAGGCCTCGTTGCACAGCACGTAGGTGAGCGCCACGTCCTTGAAGAAGAGGCGGAGCGGCAGGGTCCCGATGATGCCCCGGAGACGCGTCTCGCTTTCCCGCAACGCATCGAGGGCCCGGCGATGTTCCCGATCGGATTCCTCGAGGTCATTCAGGCGCTGCCACAGTGCGACCATCTCGTGCATGAGTTGCTGGATGGTCCTGAAACGATCGCTGCTCGGCTCTTCCGTCATTTCGACCCTCCATCGATGTTGCGGCGAAAAAACAGAGAAGGCTCTATCTCTCTGCGTGCGTTATATGAAAAGCCTTCGCTGTTGTCAACAGCGAACCAACGTTTGCAACCAAATAGTTGCAACACCTTATGGAAAGAATATTAGAACTGCTCCTTCGCCCACCGGATGATGGAACCGATGACGGGGGCGCGTTCGAAGACGATGCTCGTGTCCCAGTAATCGGTGTGGAAGACCACTTTCCCGTCGGGCCCGAATCGGACATGGGACATGCCGACCTGCTCCATGGGGTTGTCCCTGTCGCGCTGGATCGTCAGCTTCATGACCCAGCGGAAGTAGTAGTCGCCCTCGTGGACGCTCACGTCGGTGATGTCGAAGGTGCACGACACGATGGCCTTCGTGGTCGCGATGAAGTAGGTCTCGATGGCCTCCACGCCCTTGACCTCCTTGTAGCCGTCCTTGAAGAAGGCGTCCTTTGCGTAGAGGTTCTTCGTGTCGCGGCGGATGACGTCCTCGGCAAAGACCTTGTAGTAGTTCCGGAATGCCGCGATGCCCGCCTTCTCCTCCGCCGAGCCCGGTTTCACGAGGGCCGTCTTCGCCGGGTCCGTGGCGGCCAGTTCCCTGTAGTAGTTCTCGAGGGTCATGGGCTTTGCGCCCGTGCAGCCCGAAAGGGCGATCACGGTTACCAGCAGCAAACCAATGCTTACATTGCCTTTCATGATAGAGACTCCTTTTGTGGGGTACAGGCTACAGGGGATGTGCTGCAGATTATTTTATATAGACGGAATCTTCTCCCATCCCGAAACCCGAGTCCCGATACCCGATACCCTCTTCGGATACCCGAGCCCCTGGACCCTAAAATCCGATCTCCGACTTCGTCATCACCATCTGCAAATCGCCCAGGTAGCCCGTCTCGAAGCAGGCCTCGCAGCCCGCGAGATAGTAGACCCACTTGCGCTGGAAGCTGCGGTCGAAGCCCAGCGCCGCCACCCGGTCGATCCCCGCCACAAAGCGCCTGCGCCACTCGCGCAGCGTCCGCGCGTAATCCTTCCCGATGTTCTCCACGCCCTGCACGTTGAGGCAGGTCTGCTTCGCCAGCGATGCCGTTACGACGGCCAGCGACGGCAGTTCGCCCCCGGGGAAGATGTGCTTGCGGATCCAGTCGTGGCCCCTGCGGTACTGGTCGTAGCGGCGGTCCGGGATGGAGATGAACTGGAGGACCATCGCGCCGCCGGGCTTGAGGAGCCGGTCGCAGCACTCGAAGAACTTCTCGAAGTACTTGTGGCCCACGGCCTCGAGCATCTCGATGGAGACGATGCGGTCGAAGGGGCCCTTGATCTCGCGGTAGTCGCGCAGGATGATCTCCACGCGGTCCTCGATCCCCTCGCGGCGGATCCGCTCGCGGGCGTACTCGTACTGGGCGTCCGAGATCGTGATGCCCGTCAGCCGGCAGCCCGTCGTTTTCACCGCCTCGACGGCGAAGCTGCCCCACCCGCAGCCGATCTCGAGGACGTGATCGCAGGGGCCGATGGCCGCCTTGCGGATCATGGCCTGCAGCTTGTTTTTCTGGGCCTGCTCGAGCGTGTCGCTCTCGCTCGTCCAGCGCGCGCAGGAGTAGGTCATGGAGGGGTCCAGGAAGACCTTGAAGAACTCGTTGCCCAGGTCGTAGTGGGTGATGATGTTCTTTTTGCTGCCGTTGAGCGTGTTCTCCACCATGGGGTACAGGACCCGGTTGAGGCGGTCGAAGACGGGCTCGAGACGCTGGTAGCGGCCGAAGAAGGCGTCTCGGTTCCGGACGAACCAGGCGAGCGTTGCCGCCAGATCGGGCGAGTCCCACTCGTCGTCCATGTAGGACTCCCCGAAGCCGATGTCGCCCCCGATGACGGAGCGCGAGAAGAACCGCCAGTCCCGCACGGTCATCTCCGCGCCCCCGGGCGAGGAGGCGTCGCCGAAGGTCTTCACGGACCCGTCGGGCAGAGTCATGCGCAGGGCGCCCCGTTCGGCGCGGCCGAACAGGTCGAAGGCGGTCTTCATGCACGTGCGCTGCACGAGCGTGGGCGGGTTCACCCGGATCGTCATGGGGCTCAGCGGCACCGGCTTGTCGTGATACGCCAATTTCTTGCCGAAGGAGAGCCTCGCCGCCTCGTAGAGGATGCGGGGCATGGAGAGGTGCGGCGCGACGGGATGCCGCAGGAACATCCTGAGCTGGCTTGCCGCGGTGAGCGGCTCGGGCGTACCCCGCAGCTGCGCCTCGAAGACGATCTCGCCCGCCTGCCGGATGTCGATCCGCACGTCGAGTGCGTTTTCGATGTCGGCGAAGGTGAATTCGTAAATCCCCTCGATACGGTTGAAGGGCGAGACGTGGAAGGACTTCTCGGCGCTGTAGGCGGCCGTGCGATCCCCGCCTGCGCGGCCCGGCGAGCGCAGGATGTAGAGGTGCTTTTCCCCGAAGGTGTTGTTCACCTCCGCCACGTTGCCGACGAGGCTGCCGTCGGCGGCGAAGAGCCAGTAGAAGCTCACGGGGTTGAACACATAGTTGAAGTAACGCGGCGACGTGACGAGGAACACGCGGGCCACGGCCTTGCCGAACCCTTCCTTCGCCAGGAACCGGTCGAGCTTCTCCCGGATCGTCCCCGGCCCGTCGTCGAGGTAGTCCCGGTCGTGGACCGACGCGGGCCGGAAGCGGTTGTACCCGAAGAAGAGGAGCCTGCGGTCCAGCTCCGGCAGGTCCTCGAGGTCGAAGCCGTAGACGTACAGGGGGTAGCGGAACCGGTGTTCCCGGGGCTTGTGGCGGCAGTGCTCGATGTATCCGTCGTAGAGGTATGCGCTCATAGCTCGATGTCGAAGTTGCGGGCCATCTCCACGGCAGAGCGTGTCCCGTCCTCGTGGAAGCCGTAGCCGAAGTAGGCGCCGCAGAAATAGGTCTTGAGCCGACCGTTGAGCGAGGGCAGCTCGGGCTGCGTCGCCATGGATTCGAAGGTGTACACCGGGTGGTGGTAGATCGTCTCGTCGATGATCTCGGAGGCCGCCACGGGCTTCCAGGGGTTGAGGGTGACGCAGTAGTGCGCCCGCGCGTCGAGGCGCTGCAGGTGGTTCATGTAGTAGGTGACCGTGGCGGGGAATGTCTTGGGGACGGACGGCTCGTGCCGGTAGTTCCACGAGGCCCAGGCCCTGCGGTTGGCGGGGAGCCACGACGTGTCGCGGTGCAGCACGGTCCGGTTCTCCGAGTACCTCCAGGCGCCCAGCAGGCGCGCCTCCTCCGGGGACGGGTCGGCGAGCATGCGGAGGGCCTCGTCGGCGTGCGCCGCGATGACGGCGGCGTCGAAGGTCCGCTCGGCGCCGTCGGCGAGTTTCAGGGTGACGGCGCGGTCGGTTCTCCGGATGGCCGCGACGGGGCAGTTCGAAAGGACCGTGCCCGTGAAGCCCTTGAGGAAGGCCTTGACGTAGGTCCGGCTCCCTCCCGGGATGTAGTACCAGGCCGGGTGGTCCCACACGGAGAGCAGGCCGTGGTTCGAGTAGAACCGCGCGAAGGACTCCATGGGGAACTCCATCGTCTTGGCCTCCGAGGCCGACCAGATGGCCGAGGCCATGGGGACGACGAACTGCTCGACGACGTCCTGCCGGAACCCCTCCCGGCGCGCGTACTCGCCCAGGGTCAGACCGCCGAGTTTCCCCTGCTCGAAGAGGGCCAGCGTGCGGCTGCAGAATCGCTGGATGCCCAGCAGGAAGGCCCAGTAGGAGGGCTTGAAGAGGTTTTCGCGCTGGGCGAAGAAGCCGTTGAAACCGAGGCTGCTGTAGTGGAACCCCGTCGCGTTGTCCTGGCAGCTGAAGGACATGTCCGTGGGCGCCGCCGCGACGCCCAGCTGTTTCAGGAAGGTGCGGAAGAGCGGATAGGTGCGCTCGTTGTGGACGATGAAACCCGTGTCCACGGGCAGGCCGGCGTCGGAGCCGTCGGCGATGACCGCCGTGTTCGTGTGGCCGCCAATGTAGCCGTTCTTCTCGAACAGGGTCACCCGGTGACGGCGCTGCAGCAGGTAGGCCGACATGATGCCCGATATGCCGGCGCCGACGACGGCGATGTTCATCCCGGCTGAAGGTGTCATGGGGATTGCTTCCTCCCCGCACATCCTACGGGCCGCCCGACGCGGGCGGGGGCCTGTGGTCGGCCGGCAGGTTTGCGGGCTCGTAACGGAGCGGGTGCTTGCCGTCCGTGGTGGCGCAGGCGGTGAGCAGCGCAAGGACGGCGGCGAACGTCAGGAGCAGCGAAACGATTTTTTTCGTCCACATGGCTTGTTCTCCCTTCTCGTTTCGGTGTTGCACTATGTATAAGCACCTGCGGCCTCCGTGGCAAGGCCCGAAGGGAGATTTTCCGCCGGTGCCCTCACGACCGCACCTTCTTGAGCAGCCAGGCCAGGTTCTGCCCCAGGGTCTTCATGGTCTGCATGCCCTCGGCGTCGCCCAGGACTTCCCCCGGGTCGCGCCCGATCGCGAAGGCCCAGTAGCTCGCCCCGGGATTGATAATCTGGTTGTAGAACAGGAACAGGTTGATTGAATTGAAGGCGTGGATAGCCCCGCCGCGTCGCACGGCGATGACGCCCGCGCCCACCTTTCGCTTGAACAGGTAGTCGTTGGCCCGGGCAACGAAACCCGTCCGCTCGATCAGGGCCCTCGTCGCCGCCGTCACGTCGGCGAAGTAGGTGGGCGAACCGATCAGGATCCCGTCGGCCTCGATCATCTTCGCGATGCACTCGTTGACGATGTCGTTGTCCACGGCGCAGCGGTTGTCCTTGTTTTTCATGCACTTGTAGCAGGCGATGCAGCCCTGGATCTTTTTGCCCGCCAGCTGGTAGAGCTCGGTCTCGATGCCCTCTTTACGGATTTCGTCGAGGACATTGTTCAGCAGGATGGCCGTGTTGCCGTCCTTGCGGGCGCTGCCGTTGAATGCGATCACCTTCATGCGCGTCTGCCTCCTTCGGGATGGGTGGATGGAACCAAAGATGCGTCATTCTGACAGAAACGGCGGGGAAGTTCCAGAAAAACAGGCGGTTTATCCGGATAGACATTTTTTTTGCCCCACAGGCATTTTAATCGTTGAATTTCCCGCTGATTTTTTATATATTCACGGCCAATTTAAGGGGGGAGAGCGAGGGAACCACTCTCCGCGGGATGTTTCAAGAATCCTGTTTTTCCGTTCCGGCTTGTCGAGTTCATAGGCCGATGCAATTCTACAACTCATCGTGAACCAGTTGAATCGAATCTGTTCTTGCGTCATCCGGCTCGACAGCTCCATCTCAACACCACCGAACCAAAAGAAGCAATTCATCCACAAGGAGGGTGCCGTATGGTCAGAAACTTGATCAAGTTGCTCGTTGTCGTCATGAGTTTGGCCCTGCTGGGCGGCTGCGCCACGGTGATCAAACCGATCCCCGCACAGGACCTCAACCCCAAACTGAAGTCCGGCGCGCTGGTCCAGAAGACCAACAACTTCGAGGTCGTCATGGACACCTCGGCGTCCATGGAAGACCCCTATCAGTGGAACCATTTCGCCTACACAAGCCCGATGAAGACCACGAAGCTCGAGTACGAGCAGCACCTCGTGCGGCTCTTCAACGACACGATCCCCAACCTGAAGCTCACCGCCGGACTGCGCGATTTCGCCGGGGAGCGGTGGCTTTCCAGGCCCTATAACACCAAGCTCTGGTACGGGATGGCCCCCTACGTGAAGGAAGACCTCGGCAAGAGCATCTTCGAGGTCAACACGGGCGGCGTCGAGAGCCCGCTGAACCTGGCCATCGATGCGGCCACGGCGGACTTCAAACCCCTGGCGGGCAAATCGGCCCTCGTCATCTTCAGCGACGGGCTCGAGATGCCGCAGGCCGTGGCCTCGGCGCAGGCGATGAAGACCGCCCTCAAGGACAACATCTGCATCTATGCCGTCCTGATCGGCAACGACCCCACGGGCGAGGGCAAGGCCCTGCTCGACAAGGTCGTGAAAGCCGGCCAGTGCGGAATCCTCGTGAACGGCAAGGATGTCGAGTCGGCGGCCGGGATGGCCAACTTCGTCGAGAAGGTGTTCCTCGGGCCCGCCGTGGCGGCCGCCGTCGTTCCCCCGGGGCCCGCTCTGCCCCCGGGCGCGATTGCGCAGCTCGACTCGGTCTACTTCGACTACGACAAGTACAACGTGAAGCCCGAGTTCAAGGCAACTGTGAAGAAGAATGCCGATTATTTCAAGGCGAACAAGGACAAGAACGTCCTGATCGCCGGCAACTGCGACGAGCGCGGAACCAACGAGTACAACATGGCCCTGGGCCAGAGGCGGGCCGACTCGGCCGCCAAGGCGCTGAAGGCGGAAGGCGTCGATGCGAAGCGGATCAAGACGGTCAGCTGGGGCGAAGAGAAGCCCGTGTGCAAGGAGTCCGTCGAGGCCTGCTGGTCCAAGAACCGCAACGCCATGTTCTTCGTGATGCAACCGTAAACTGAGCCCGAAGGCCGGAGGCGCGGAGCCGAAGGCCGAGGCTGTGAACAAAAAATCCCCGGTTGAAAAACCGGGGATTTTTTGTTCGGGGGCCGGGGTTCAGGGTCCAGGGACCAGGTCCGGAGGAAGAAGATTTGTTCCTGTTGTTGGTGTGTCTTGCCTGAACCCTGTACCCTGTCTTTCAGACTCCAGCTTTTCGGAATACTTCGGCGATAATGGCTCGCGCCTCCTCCTGGATGCGCGCGAGATGCTCCCTGTCGCGGAAGCTCTCCGTGTAGATCTTGTAGATGTTCTCCGTGCCCGACGGGCGCGCCGCGAACCATCCGCTGCGGGTGACGACCTTCAGGCCGCCGATTGGCATGCCGTTCCCGGGCGCCTCGGTAAAGCGCGCCGTGATGGGCTCCCCGGCCAGCTCCGATGCGCCCACCTGCCCGGGCGAGAGTTTCGCGAGCAGCGCCTTCTGCTCGGCCGAGGCCGCCACGTCCATCCGCTCGTACAGCGGGCTTCCGAATCGCCCGGCGATCTCCGCGTAGTGCTCGCCGGGGTCGCGTCCCGTCTTCGCGGTGATCTCGGCGGCCAGCAACCCCATGATGAGGCCGTCCTTGTCCGTCGTCCAGACCGTGCCGTCCATCCTCAGGAAAGACGCCCCCGCGCTCTCCTCGCCGCCGAAGCCGCAGGAGCCGTCGAGAAGGCCGCCGACAAACCACTTGAACCCCACGGGGACCTCGGAGAGGGGCCGGCCGAGATGGGCGGCCACGCGGTCGATGAGGCTGCTCGAGACGAGCGTCTTGCCCACGGAGGCGTCGCGCCGCCACACGGGCCGGTTCTGAAACAGGTACCCGATGGCCACGGCAAGGTAGTGGTTGGGGTTCATAAGGCCTGCGCTGCGCGTCACGATGCCGTGACGGTCGCTGTCGGGGTCGTTGCCGAAGGCGACGTCGTAGCGGTCCTTGAGCCCGATGAGGCGCGCCATCGCGTACGGGGAGGAGCAGTCCATCCGGATCCTGCCGTCCTTGTCGACGGTCATGAACCCGAAGGCGGGGTCCACGTCGCGATTGACCACGTCGAGGCGGATGCCGTAGCGGGAGGCCACGGGGTCCCAGAAGGGCAGGGAGGCGCCCCCCATGGGGTCCACGGCGACCCGGATGCCCGACTCCGCGATGCGCTTCATGTCGACGACGTTCGCGAGGTCCTCCACGTAGGGGCCGACGTAGTCGTGCTCGTGGGTCGTGCCGGCCCGGAGCGCCTTCTCGAAGGTCGTTCTCTTCACGCCCCGCAGTGCGGCGGCCAGGTACTCGTTCGCCCGGTCCTCGATCCAGCGCGTCGCCTCCACGTCGGCGGGCCCGCCTTCGGGGGGGTTGTACTTGAACCCCCCGTCCTCGGGCGGGTTGTGGGAGGGCGTGATGACGATGCCGTCGGCGAGGTCCCCGGCCCTGCCTCGGTTGTAGGTCAGGATGGCGTGGGAGATGACCGGCGTGGGCGTGTACCCCCGGCCCGCCTGCACCATCGTGTCGACGCCGTTCGCGGCGAGCACCTCGAGGGCCGTCGCGAAGCTGGGTTCCGAGAGGGCGTGGGTGTCGATCCCCACGAAGAGGGGCCCGCCGCCCCTGCGGGAGCGGTAGTCGCAGATGGCCTGCGTCGTGGCCAGGATGTGGTCTTCGTTGAAGCTGCGGCTGAGGGAGGACCCCCGGTGCCCCGAGGTCCCGAAGGCGACCCGCTCCGCGCCGCGGTGCGGGTCCGGGCGGTTCGTGTAGTAGGCCGTCACCAGCCGGGGGATGTTGACGAGCAGCGATTTCGGGGCCGGCTTGCCGGCCAGTTCGTGCGTGGCCATGAATCACCTCAGCCTGTCTGCGGACCGCGCGACACCGTCGCCTGCGCAACGCAGTGTACCGGAGAAAGAAGGGGAAGACAAGGCGGGAGATCGAAGGTAACGCTTGACAGGAGAGGGGAAATCGAGGTATTTCACCAGGAAATACTGTCTCCCACTATACGGAACTTCCTATGGCCCAGCCGAAACGCGTGAATTCCCTCATCCGGGGACTGGAAATCCTGGAATCCTTCACGCCGACCGAGTCCCGCCTCAGTCTCCAGGAGCTCTCCAACAAGACCGGCCTGCCGAAGACGACGGTGCACCGGTTCCTCAAGACGCTCCTGTCGATGAATTACGTGACGCTCGATCCCCGCACGAGGTCCTATTCCCTGGCGCCGCGCGTCATGGCGCTCGGTTTCTCCGTCCTGTCGGGCATGGACCTGCGCCAGACCGCCTACCCCTTCATGGAGGCCCTGTCCCGGGAGACGTCCCAGAACGTCAACCTGGCCGTTCTGGACCGCACGGAGATGCTGTTCGTGGAGCGGATCACCGTCCGGCGGATCCTGAACACCAACCTCTACGTGGGAAGCCGCGTAAACTGCTACGTGACGGCCATGGGCCGATCGCTGATCGCATTCCTCCCCCGCGACCGTTACGACCGTCTCCTGCAGGATCTCCTGAAGGACAAGGAGGCGATTCCGTACATCGGACGGCACGGGGAACGGCTCGGCGCCATCCTGGAGGACGTGCGGGCCAAGGGCTATGCCTCCAACGACGGGGAGTGGGTGCCGGGGCTCCGGGCCATCGGGGCGCCCATCTTCAACGGCAGGGGCGAGGTACAGGCCTCCCTGAACATGTCGCTCATCAGCCAGATGGTCGGTTTCGACGAGATGATCGAGAACTACGTGCCGCCGCTCATGTCGACGGCGGGAAGGATTTCCGCGGCGCTCGGATTCGACGGCCACATCCGCAACCTTCGTTGAGGCTCCGTACGACACGAAAGCAAACGAAAAGGGGATACCCTCTGCGGATATCCCCTTTTTTCTGGCGTCCCCACGGGGAGTCGAACCCCGGTCGTCGGCGTGAAAGGCCGATGTCCTAGGCCTCTAGACGATGGGGACGCGGTTGTCCTCTGTAAAAATAGGGCCGGAGAGATCCGGCCCGGTTTTTTATTGCAGGGCGTTCTTATAGCCCCGCCTGCGCAAAAATGTCAAGCATCAAATGCAGGGGGTACAGGGTCCGGGGTTCAGGGTTCAGGTGAAGAGAGATTCGGGTCTCCGAGGGGGATTTTTCCCTGAAGCCGGATCCCGTTACCGGAAGCTTGCACGGAGTGCTAGAAAACCACCGGTTCCCTCATCAGGGATTCCCGCGCCTTCCAGGCCAGGTCGGCCACGTCGGGGTGGGTGTCCCGCAGGGCGGCGATCTGCCGCAGGTTGTCGGCCGTCCGGGAGACGAGCATCGCCATGTCGCCGTCGGCGAATCCGTAGCGCTCGACGATCCGGTCCCAGTCGCGGCCCCGGGCCCAGTCGTAGATCACGGCCGCCGTCCAGAGAGGCAGCGGGTTGAGTCCGAAGCCCTCGGCGTCGAGCCGCTCCATCATGGGGAAGACCGTGTCGATCACGCGGTCGTAGGCGGCCACGAGCCTCCTCGGGAGCTCCTTGCGCTTTACGGCGATCTCCTGCCCCCGGTCGTAGACGAAAGGCGCGATCACGGCGGCCAGCAGCGCCGCGTCGTCGCGGGGCAGGGCGTCCTTGCGCAGGCACTCGGCGATCAGCACGGGGTGGTCGAGCCGCAGCTGGGAGGCCCAGTTGCCGTCCGCCGTGAGCCGGTCGTCGTCGCCGACGAACCCCTCGGCCTTCAGGAAGTTCAGGTGGCGCTGGAACGCCCGCCAGAGCCTCGAGGCGGCGCTTTTCCGGCTCTCCCTGCGATCCTCGTCCTGCTGGAAGGCCGCGAGCGAGTTCTCGAAGATGTGGCGCACGTTCTCGAGGGTCTGGGAGAGCAGCAGGTTGAGCACCATGGAGAAGTCGTTCTTGATGCGGCTCGCGATGTCCTCGGAGCGCGTGAAGACGAGCCTGCGGACGTGCTCGAGGTCCATGAACCGCCCCGGCACGAGCAGCATGAAGCCGATGTTGTCCTGTCCTCGGCGGCCGGCCCGGCCCGTCATCTGGTGAAAGCCCGTCGCGTCGAGCGGGACGCACTCGTGGCCGTTGAAGTAGTCCGAGTTGAACAGGACGATCGTGCGGGCCGGGAAGTTCACCCCCGCCGCCACGGTGGAGGTGGCGAAGATGGCCTCGAGGGAGCCGCGTTTCATCATGCTCTCCACGAGGAACTTCCACGGGGGGAGCTGCCCGCCGTGGTGCGAGGCGACGCGGGCTAGCCGCAGCGGATCGAGCTGTCTGTGCTGGGCGAGGCGCGGGGTTCGTTCGATCTGCTCCCGGAGGGCCTCCTCGAAGCCGTCGTCCGGGGGGGCCGCGACGGGGCGGCAGCTCTTCAGGGCGTTGTCGCACTCGGCCCGGGACTGGAGAAAGAAGATGGCCGGCAGCAGGTTGAATTCCCTCAGCACGCGGAGGATCTCGCCGTACGGGGGAACCCGCCGGGCGCCTCTCTTCTTCGTTCCCCTCTCCCGGGCGAACTGCTCGACTCGGCCGAAGAGCCTGCGCTTGTTGAGGAAGGGCATGAGCCGCCCCGAAGGGTGCAGGAACAGCGGGTACAGGGGTACGGGCCGGCGCCTCTCCTCGATGACCGTGCAGGGCTTGCGGCGCAGGCCCTCGAGCCAGGCGGCGATCTCCCGGCCGTTCTCGATCGTGGCGGAGAGCAGCAGGAGGTTCACCCGCGCGGGCAGGTAGATCATGATCTCTTCCCAGACGACGCCGCGCTCCTCGTCGCCGAGGTAGTGGGCCTCGTCGAGAATCACGAGGTCGAAGGGCAGGTCGCGACCCTCGTGCATGGCGTCGTAGAGCTGGTTGCGCAGGATTTCCGTGGTCCCCACGATCACGGGGGCGTCCGTGTTCTCCTTCGTGTCGCCCGTGAGGATGCCCACGTTCATGCTCTCGAAGCGGTCGCCGAACTCGACCCACTTGGCGTTGGACAGGGCCTTCAGGGGCGAGGCGTACCAGCAGCGCTTCCCTTCCCGGAGCACCTCCTGGATGGCCTGCTCGGCGATCCAGGTCTTTCCGGAGCCCGTCGGGGCCATGACGAGGCAGTCGGCGCGGCGGATGGCGTCGAGGGCGTCGAGCTGAAAGGCGTCCGGCCTGAAAGGCGCCTCCTCGGGCTTCCCGATCCGGGCGAGCACGTCGTTGAGAACGGGTTCGGCTTCGGGCTTGAACCGCTGCGATGGGTCTGTGCGGGGGGGCCGTCTTCGGCGTCGAGCCGGGGAGGGCTTGCGGGTGCGGCTTCCGTGCATGATGGTTGGTGGAATCCTTGGCGTGCCTGTTTTGATGACTGCTTGTAGCATACTTTGGGTTCAGGGTACAGGGTAAAGGGTACAGGGTACAGGGTACAGGGAAGGACTAAGATTTCAGTTATAGAAAATTCTTCATACTTTCTGTCCCTGTACCCTGTACCCTTCTTTAGATTGACAAACCCTGCCGTTCCGTCCTTAATGTGCCGATGTTTACGGAGATGAATTCGAAATCAGGGCGCGGTATTTTTTGGGGCTGGTACGTCGTGGCGGGCGCCTTTCTGCTTCACGCCGTCAGCTACGGGGCGCGCTACAGCTTCGGCATCTTCGTCCAGCCCCTGACGGCGGAGAACGGCTGGTCGCGCACCGTCATCTCCCTGGCCGCCTCCCTCAACATGCTCTTTTTCGCCGCTGGGGGCATCGTTGCCGGAAGGCTGCTGGACCGCGTCGCGCCGCGCTGGATCGCCTCGGCGGGGGCCGCGGTGGGCGCCCTCGGGTTTGTCCTGTCGGCCTTCGTCGACACCCCCCCGGCCTTCTACCTGGCCTACGGGCTTCTCTGCGGCCTGGGCTCGTCCTGGACGGGCATCGTCGTGGGCAATTCCTCCGTCGGCAAGTGGTTCGTGCGCAAGCGGGGCATGGCTATCGGCATCGCGTCCATGGGCGTGAGCTTCGGCACGATGATCATGACCCCCGTTGTCGGCTGGCTCGTGAAGGAGCAAGGTTGGCAGAGCGGGTTCATTGCCCTGGGGCTCACCCTGCTTGTGGCGGGAGTGCTCATCGCGCAAGTCTTCCTGGGGAAGACGAAGCCCGAGGCCTACGGGCTCCGTCCCGACGGGCAGCGCGATCTGCAGGCCGATGATCCCGGCGGGGCGCCCGGGCGCGCCGCGGCCATCCCCCTTGGGGAGGCCATGAGGGATTCGCGCTTCTGGATCCTGTCGCTCTGCCAGGGCGCTGCGGTCATGACGGTCCTGATGGCGTTCGTTCACCAGGTGCCCTACGCGCTGGACCTGGGAATCGACCGTCTCGCCGCGGCCTCTTCCCTGGGGGCGATCGCCCTGGCGGGATTCTGTGGCCAGCTGTTTTTCGGCTCGCTGAGCGACCGCCTGCCGGACCCCAAGTACTCGGCCATGCTGGGCTACCTGGTCATGGCCGCGGGCATGACGGTCCTGCTCTCGGCGACAACGGTGGAGGGGCTCTTTGCCTATGCTCTCGTCTTCGGCTTCGGGTACGGCTGCCTCGGGCCCATTCTGCCCATCATCGCGTCGGGCCGGTTCGGCAGGGAGAGCATCGGGTCGGTCTACGGGGTGCTCAATTTCTTCGTCGCCGGCGTCGGCGGGGCCCTCGGCCCCATCGTCGGGGGAGTTCTCTACGATGCCCTCGGGTCCTACCGGTCCGTGTGGGCGCTGGACATCGCGCTCCTGCTGGCGGCGGCGGCGGGGCTGACGGCGCTGAAGCGGCGCGAGGACGGCCCGGCCAGAGAGTGAAAATGGAAACAGGGGGAATTCGAGGTCTGCAATGGGCTCGTTTTTTCCCTGCCGGCAGCCGGCCGGCAGAGATTTCTGTTGACGGGGCCGGCGATTGTCGGTCATGATGAACCTGCGCCGGGTCGGACAACGCCAGCCCTCATTTCCCGTTCGGGATTCTCTCGCCCCCCTTCGAACCCGGATTCCCCCCAGCGCCCGTCGCGAAAACGCGGACCGTCGCAGATCTATTGTCCAACGCCCCAACATCATCCATCATCGCGAATCCAGGGAGGTGACCATGAAGAAGCATCTCGTATTTCTGATGGCCTGCCTTGTGACGACGTGGGGATGCGCGTCCGTCGTCTTCGTGTCGCAGGAAACGGGGAAGGGGCAGTTGCTGTCGGCGACCGACGAGGTCCCGCTGCAGCCATCGGCGCTGTTCGTGACCGCACACGACGACACAATGCCCGACGTCACCCGCAATGGCAGGTGGGTAGCCTTCAAACGGGTCGTCGGCGGAGCCGACCGCATCATCGTGCGCCAGGTCGGCGATGCGGCGGGCACGACGGAACGCGACGTCGCGCAGGGGATCCGTCCCCGGTGGTCTCCCTCGGGCAGCTGGGTCCTGTTCCGAAACCAGGGAAAGATCTACCAGGTCAGGCCCGACGGGACGTCGCTCATGCAGCTCACCAGTCCCCCCGCGAACATGACGGACAACTTCGGGCATGACTACTGGAACGCCACCACCGTCGTGTTCGGCCGCGGCACCGGCACGGGGCCGGGCCAGGTCGCAGCGCTCTATCTCCTGGACCTTGCCTCATCGGCGTTGACGGGGCCGGTGCTCGGCTGCAGCCAGCCCGTCGTCTCCCACGACGGCAGCCGGATGACCTGCGAGATCAAGTACTACTACGGGTGGGGGATCATGCATTACGTCCAGGTCTATGCGGTCCCGTCGCTGCAGGCCTTGGGCAGCATCGGGTTCACGTACGGGCCGAACGCGACGACCATCCAGAATGTCGGCGGGATCGCCTTCTCGGCCGATGACGAACGGCTGCTCTTTTCCGCCGTCCCGCCGGGCGAAACGAAGAGGGAGATCTATTCGATCCGGCTCGACGGCTCCGGGCTCACGCGGCTCACGAACAACGGCTGGGACGACGTCTCTCCCGACGGGTACAAACCGCAGCTGTGGTAGGAGGGAAGACCGGGTACAGGGTACAGGGAAGCGCCCCCTGCGTAAACAGAAAGCCCCGGGATGCGATCGGCACCCGGGGCTTCTGCTTGTTTTTCTGATCGCTGTACCCTGACCGCTCCCGCGTCAGATGGCCTCGTCCTCCAGGACGACGCTGGCGCTGCGGTTGAGGACCCTCGTCACGCGGAGCACTTCCTCGATCGTCGTGACCCCCTCGAGGACCTTGCGGGCACCGTCCTGCACCAGGGTGGACATGCCGCTGCGGACGGCCTCGTCGTTGATCTGGTTGGAATCCGACGTCTTGAGGATGAGCCGCTTGACGCCCTCGTCCATGATCATGATCTCGAAGATGCCCGTGCGGCCCCGGTACCCCGTGTTCATGCAGGCGTTGCAGCCCTTGCGCCGGTAGATCGGCCTGCCGTCCAGGGCGCTGCGGGAGATCCCCGCGTCGACGAGGGACTCCGCGTCGGGCGTGTAGGCCTCCTTGCAGCGCGGGCACAGCACGCGCACGAGACGCTGCGCCACGATGGCGATGACCGACGAGGCCACGAGGAAGGGCTCGATGCCCATGTCGATAAGGCGCGTGACGGCGCTCGCGGCGTCGTTGGTGTGCAGCGTCGAGAAGACGAGGTGGCCCGTCAGCGAGGACTGGATGGCGATCTCCGCCGTCTCGCGGTCCCGGATCTCGCCCACGAGGATGACGTCGGGGTCCTGGCGGACGATGGAGCGCAGGCCCGTGGCGAAGGTCAGGTCGATCTTGGGGTTGACCTGGATCTGCCCGATCCCCTCGATCTGGTACTCGATGGGGTCCTCGATGGTGATGATGTTGATCTCGGGGCTGTTGATCTTGGAGAGGGCCGCGTAGAGGCTCGTCGTCTTGCCGCTGCCGGTGGGCCCCGTGACGAGAACGATCCCGTAGGGGGACTTGATCAGCCGGTCGAACTGCCGGATCTTCGCGTCGTCGAGCCCCAGGTCGGCCAGCGTGAGGATCGACTGGGACTTGTCCAGGAGCCTCAGGACCACCCGCTCGCCGAAGGCCGTGGGGATCACGGATACGCGGATGTCCACGTTCTTCTCCCCGATCTTCACCTCGATGCGGCCGTCCTGCGGGAGGCGCTTCTCGGCGATGTTGAGCTTCGCCATGATCTTGATGCGGGAGACGAGCGGCGACTGGATCCGCCGCGGCAGGTTCAGCAGGTTGTAGAGCATGCCGTCGATCCGGTATCGGATCTTCAGAGAGGCGGCATAGGGCTCGATGTGGATGTCGCTGGCGCGGTCCTTGATTGCCTGCGCGAGGACGAGGTTGACGAGCTTGATGATCGGGGCGTCGCTCGTGTCGTCGAGCAGGTCGGCCGTCTCCTCGATCTCGGAGATGATGCTGTCGGCCGAGTCCCCGTTCATGATCTGGATGAACTCCTGGGCCGAGTCGCGGCCCAGGTCGTAGGCGGTGCTGATGGCCGACAGGATCGCCCCCTCCGGGGCCAGCACCACCTCGGCGTCGGTGCGCCCGAGCAGCCGCATCAGGTCGTCGACGGCCTGGAAGTTCGCCGGGTCGTTCACCGCGATGAGGAAGGCGTCGGGCGTCTCGACGGGGACGAGCTTCTGCCTCTTGAGGTACTGGATGGGGACCTTCCGGGTGAACTCCACGCTCATGTGGTCCGTCGGGAGCTCCGGCATCAGGGGGACGCCGAACCGGAGACTGAGGGTGCGCAGCTGGCCGGCCTCGTCGGCGGCCTTTTTGTGGGTGTAGATTTCCCCGATCGTCTGCCGCCGGGCCTGCGCGCCCTCGGGCACGGGGGCGAAGGCCTCGTCAAGAAGCTCGACGATGGGCTTGCCATCCGTGTGGATCAGGCCCGGGATCTCGGCGGGCCGGGGATTGCGCTTGTCTTCGTTGGTGTCCATGCGTTCGTTATCCGCCCGTCCCGGTCACGGGGTCTTCCTGCCCGGCGCGGGCGGCTGGGGGCCGTAGCCCTTGATCACCCCGCCCTCGAAGGCCTCGATCTGCTGGCGCTTGACGGCCTCGATCGCCCGGGCGTCGGCCACGGTCTCGATGACGTGGGGGGTGATGAAGATGTAGAGGTTCGTCTTCTCGCGCCTCTGGCCTTTCGTCTTGAAGAGCCAGCCCAGCAGCGGGATGTCGCCCAGCAGCGGGACCTGGTAGTTGCTCGACGTCGAGCTGTCGCCCATGAGGCCGCCGATCACGATGGTCTGCTTGTCCTTGATCATGATCGTCGTCTTGGCAGTGCGCTTGAGCGTCGTGGGGAGGCCCACCTGGGATTCCTCCTGGACGATGGTGGAAACCTCCTGGTTGACCTTGAGGCGCACGAAGCGCTCCGTGTTGATCGACGGGGTGATGGTGAGGATGACGCCCACGTCGCGGTACTCGTAGGTCGTGTAGTCCACGTTGGTCGTCGAACGTTCCGCTCTCGTGATGTAGGGGATGTTCTTGCCGACGCTGATCGTGGCCTCCTCGTTGTCGCTCGTGAGCAGCTGGGGGTTCGAGAGGATGTGCACGGCCGAGTCCTGCTGCACGGCGTTGATGACGGCGCCGATGTTCGGGAAGGTGACCCCGCCGATCGTGATCCCCGCGCCCAGCACGCCCAGCGAGAAGCCGCCGGGGAAGGTCGGCTGCGTCGACGTCCCCGGGAAGAGGTTGTAGGCGCCGCCCGTCCCGCCGCCGCCGGAGCCGCCGAACGCGGCGGCCTGCCCGGTGTCGAACCCGCTGATCTTGCCGAGGTCCTTGACGGCCCTCCACTCCACGCCGAGCTGGAAGTTCTTGTTCACGTCCACTTCCATGATCAGGGCCTCGATGTAGACCATGGCCCTCTGGACGTCCACCTTTCGGATGACCTCCTCGAGGATGCGCCAGTCCTCCTTGTTGGCCGTGATGATGAGCGTGTTGGTGGCCTTGTCGGAGACGATCTGCACGTCGCTCGAGAGCTGGGAGACCTTGCTGCGCAGCCCGGGAACCACCGCGGGGGCGGGTTGTCCCGGCGCCGCCGGTGCGGACGCCGCGGTCTTCGACGGCAGGTTCATGAGGACCTTGGCCAGGTCCTCCGAGTTGGCGTACTGCAGGCGGTAGACGTGCATCTTCGACTCGCCCTGGGGGATGTCCCGGTCGAGGATGTTCACGAACTCGCGCACCCGGGCCGTGAAGACCTCCGAGGCCAGCACGATGAGGCTGTTGGTGCGGTCGTCGGCGATGATCCGCATGGTCACCGCGGACGGCTGGGGCCTCCGGGCCGCCTGGTCGAGCTGGAAGATCGAGTTGAGCGACGCGGCCGTGTCGGAGGCCACGGCGTGCTTGAGCGGGATGATGTGGATCTGCTCGCCCACGCCCGACACGTCGAGGGCCGAGATGATCCTCAGCAGCCGCTTGATGTTGGACTGCACGTCGGTGATGACGAGCGTCTGCGTGGGCGGGTAGGACAGGATGACGCTCGCCTTCGACACCAGCGGGTCCAGGATCTTCTTCATGTCGTCGGGGCTGGCGTGCTTCAGGGGGACGATCTGGGTGATCACGCGGTCGTTGGGGCCGATCCCCTCGGCGCGAAGCCGCGTCGCCACGCTCTTTTCCCTCGCCTGCTGGCTCGGGACGACCTTGGTGACGTCGCCCGCGGGAACCGTGGTCAGGCCGTGGATGTCGAGCACGGACTCGAAGACCTTGTAGGCCTCCTCGGCGGAGATCTTCCTGGGCGAGAACACGCTGACCCTGCCCTTGACCGACTCGTCGACGACGAAGTTCTTTCCCGTCAGCTCGCTGATGAACTTGATGAACGCCAGGATGTCCACGTTGTCGAAGTCGATGGTGACGTGCTTCCCGAGTTTTCCGTTCGCGGGGCCCGGCCTTCCCGGCGCGGCCTTCCCGGCACCCGTTTCGTCGGTGTCGTTGGAAACCGTCCGCCAGGCGGGGGTCGCCGCGGCCTTTTTCGGGGGCGCCTTCCTGACCGTCTTCTTCTTCGCCGGGGCCTGTTTTTTCGGCGCCGGCGCGGGCGTGTCTTCCGCGTCGGCGGCTTTCTGCGCCACGGCGCCGTCCTTCACGGGTTCCGTCGAGGTGGTCGACACGGGCTGGGCGTTGCCGGCCAGGCGGGCCGCCGCGGCGGTCCCCTGGAAGGCGAAGAGCATGAGGAACCCGGCAAGGGCCGTCAGGAGGAGGATCTGTTTTCCGGAAAGGGTCGGCATGCGCATTCACCCTCTAGTTGACGATTTTCTGGTATTCCGGCCTGGAACGGAGCGCCTCGAGGTCCGGGTCGTTCCGTGCCCACCCCTTGAGCTCCTTGTTCATCCACAGGGCGACCTTGAGGTTCCACAGGCTCTTCGGGGCGTCCCCCTGCCGGCTGAAGAGGCAGGCCAGATTGTAATACGGGTCGGCCCAGTCCCCCTTCAAATCGATGAGCCGCGTGAAGATGTCGATGGCCTCCCGGTCCCGTTTCTGGGACATGCAGAGCACCCCGAGGTTGTTCAGGGCGCTGAGGTTTCTCGGGTCCTCGTCGACGGCCCTTCGGTACAGCGCCTCGGCCTCATCGAGGCTGCCCGCTTGCTGCCGCCTCAGCCCCGCCTGGAAGAGGATTTCCGTGTCCCGGGACGGGCCGCCGGGCGCGAGGCGCTCGGGTTCGCGGCCGGCCAGCCCCACCCTGGCGCGGTGGGCCGTGGAGGCGGCAATCAGGCCCCCGCCTTCGCTTCCGGCGTTTTCCTGCCCGAAGTAGACGATGAGCGAGAAAGCCGTTGAGGCCAGCAGCACGAGCGAGGCCAGGCAAATGCCGGCGATGAGGCGCTTCTTGCCCCGGACCGTGCCCCGCGGCCGGGCCAGGATGATCTCCCGGTAGGGCAGGTAGCGCTCGTCATGGGCCCGCTGGGCCCGTTTCAGTGCGGTGGTGATGTAGCTCATGGCTGCTAGGCAAAGAGCCCCTTTCTTCGTCTTGCAAAAAAAGTTCCCTTTTTCGCGTCCGTCGACTTCAGGTCCTGGATGGCCCGCTTGACGTCCTTGCGGTCGATCTCGAGACGGTTGCCCGCATAGGCGATCAGCAGCGCCCTGTCGCAGAGGATGTTGATCCGCCTCGGGTTGCCCTTGCTGTAGTCACAGATCTTCCCGTAGGCGTCGCCGGCGAATTTCAGGTGCCCCGTGCCCCCCGCCACGGCGAGGCGGTGCCCGACATAGTCGGGGACGTCGTCCTTCGAGAGCTCGTCGAGGTGGTAGCGCACCGAGATCCGTTCGTTCAGCTGCCTCAGGGAGGGCTGTTCGAGCATGTCCCGCAGCTCCGGCTGCCCGACGAGAACGATCTGCAGCAGCTTTTCAGTTTCCGTCTCCAAGTTGGAGAGCATCCGGAGCTGCTCCAGCACGTTCCGAGAGAGGTTCTGGGCCTCGTCGATGAGGACCACGGCGTTCTTCCCGGCCCTGTAGTTCTCCGTCAGGAACGCGTTGAGGGCGTCGATGTAGCGCCTCTTCGTCCGCTCGATGCCCGTCAGCGCGATCCGGAACTCCTGGTTGATCACCTCGAGGAGTTCCATGTCCGAGAGGTACGAGTTGAAGATCAGCGCCGTCTCCACGGTGGCATCCATCCTGGAGAGCAGCGCCCGGGACAGCGTCGTCTTGCCCGTCCCGATCCCGCCCGTGATGACGATGAATCCCTTCTTCTCCTTGATCCCGTAGATCAGATGGTTGAGGGCCTCCCGGTGCTGGCGGCTCAGGAAGAGATACTTCGGGTCGGGAGTGAGACTGAAGGGATTCTCCCTCAGCTTGAAATGGGAACTGTACATGCCCCGCGTAATTCCTCCATATTTCTTATTACAACCGCCGCCAAATTGCCACCGCCAATTTACAGGGTCCAGGGGCCGGGGTCCAGGGTCCAGGGAAGGAGAAAAGTCTTTGAATTTTCTCCTTTTCTTTCCTGAGCCCGGTACCCTGAACCCTGTACCCGGTTCACTGCACCGTGTGGTTCAGGACGACCTGCCTGCCCGTCCGGCTGACCTTGACGGAAAGGTTCGCCCCGGGCTTGAGGTCCCGGTACAGGGACACCAGGTCCGCCACACCGGTGACGGGCCTGCCGTTCACCTCCTGGATGATGTCGCCGTTGACGAGCCCCACGTTTTCGAAGAGACTGCCGGACTGGATTTCGTTGATCACGACCCCGTCGGGTTTGCCCGACGAGCCGGCCGTGACGTGCGGGGTCACGCGGGCCTGCGTCAGGAGGCTCGCCAGGTCGGAGGGCGAGCCGGAGGGCGCCTGCGGGGGGCGGGCCTGCGGTCTCGGCGCGGCTTCCGGGGCCTGTGCCGGAGCCGGGCCCGGCATCCCGGCCGGCGGCAGGCGGTTGGTCCCCCGGGCGACGATCTCCTTTTTCTTCAGGACCTGGTCCATTTCCCCCACGCGCAACACCACGGCGTTTCGCAGGATCTTCACGATCACGGCCCCGGCGACCCTGTCGCCCACCTTGTAGAGACGCTGTTTCTTCTTGTCCCGCTCCTCGATGACCGCATAGCCCCTGCCTTCCTCGCCGGCGATCGTGCCGTAGAGATCGATCGGCAGGGTGGTGGCCTCGAGCATGCCGGGGTCCATCTGGTCCACGACAAGGGGCCGGTCCGTCGTGCGGAAGAGGTTGCGCTCGACGATCACAGCGTAGGCCTCGAGGGGGTCTTTCGTCGTGTCCGCCGTCTGCGCCCCGGCCGCCGCCTGCTTCGGGGTCTCGGGGGGCGGCGTGTTGATCTCGAGCACGAGGTACGCGATGTCGACGAGGAGGTACAGGACGACGGCGATCCCCGCGAGGATCAGGATCGTGTTCCGCCTGTTTTTCATGAAACTCAGCATGCTCGTTCCCTGCATGTCACAGAGGGGTCACCACGGGGCTCGACACCGTGCCGCCCACCTCGACGGCGAATCGTTCCGGGCCGGCCGCCGGGATGTTCACTTCGCCCCGCAGGGCGAGCCGGCTCTGGGAGAGGTCCCCGCCGAGGCGGATGGTGCCCTGGAACTCTCCCTGGAGGGTATCCCCCGTGACCTGGAGACGATTTACCTTGAGCTGGCCGCTTCCCAGGTCCAGGTTTCCTTCCATCTTCGTGAAGATCATTTCCTGCAGGCCGAACAGGGGCGCCTTGAAGGAGATCAACCCGTTGGCCAGCGCAAGCTCCAGCCGGCCCGATCCCTCGGGCCAGCGTTCCGGCAGCCCCTCGAAGCGCATCCGGCCATCCACCCGGCCGCGCACCGCCCGTCCCAGCATCTCGGCCAGCCCGGGGCACTCGGCGGCGTCGATCCCGCCGAAGGCGAGGTCCGCCTGCACGGGCCCGCCCGCCGAGAAGCGGTTCCGGAAGGCAATGTCCCCGTCGATCCGGCCGCCCATGGCCGCGGCCTGGACGCGGAGGGCCAGGCGTCCCGTCAGAAGCGGGAGCATGGCAGGGCGGGCCGTGACCGTGTCGGCCTGGAGGCCGGGGCCCCGGCCGTCCCTCGGCTGGACGGAAAGTCCCGTGAGCGCGAGGCCGAAGGGGAACGCCCATTCGGCCGCGTCGAGCCGCACCTGCATCCCCGCCTTGTTCTTCGACAGGGCCGAGAGCACCAGCGAGCGCAGAGCGTCGGAGGGCATCTTCACCCAGGCGAGCACCAGGAGCGCCGCCGCGGCGAACGCCACGTACCCGCCGTATTTCCGGAAGGCGTCCGTCATCGGCAACCCTCTCAAGCCCCTTTTCGCGCCGGCGCCGGGCCCGGCCTGGCCGCTGCCGCCGGCTGGTAGGTGCCGATCTGGACCGTGGCCGTGAGGTACTCGGGGCTCTCCGTGCCCTTGCGGACGGTGAGCTTGCGGATTCTCACGGCGTCGCGCGGCGAATCCGTCTTGTAGAGGAACTGCACGAGCTGTCTCAGCGTGATCCTCTCCAGGCTCACGTCTGCCAGCGCCTCTTCGTAGCTCCCGGCGCTCGCCCCCCGGGAGGGGTTGATCGCCCGGACGTTCTGCCGCACGCCCGACTCCCGCGCCTTGCGTTCCACGAAACCGTACAGGGTGAAATCGGCCGGCCTCGAAGCCAAAGCCTGCTGGATGACGTCCATGTCCCGCTTGATGAGGCGATACTCGGCAAGCTGGGTGTTCATCTCTTCGAGGACCTTCTCCTGGGTGTCGAGCGCCTTGGCCACGCGGGCCTTTTCCTCCCAGAAGGGCAAGATCGCGAACTGGATGAGGAGAATCAGGGCGACGATTCCCGCGCCGCCAAGGATGGCGAGCCGTTCGCGCCGGCCGAGGTTGTCCCAGGTCTTCTTCATGGTTTCTTCGCCATCGTGGTTTTCAGTTCGAACTCCATCCGGCCTGCCTGCCCGACGGAGGAGCGGACGTCGACGCTCGCGTAGCGCCCCGTTTCCTCCAGGGCCTTCTTGATCGCTTCGGCGGCCTCCGCCGTCGCGGCCTCGCCGCGGATGTCGATCCGGTCGCCGTCGAGGACCAGGGCCGTGAGGAGGAACTCGGCGGACTCGGGGACCCGCTCCGAGAGGTCCTTCATCACGACGAGAACGGCGTCGCCGGAGGGGGCGCCGCTTGTGGCGGCCGCCAGGCGCCTGGCCTCGGCGATCCGGGTGCGGAACTGCTGGGCCGGGTCGACGACGCGCGCCACGTCGGGGAAATTCGCCTGCAGCAGGGCCGCCGTCTCGGCCTTGAGCCGGTCGAGCCGGGTCTTGTCCGCGTAGTAGGACAGGGTGACATCGGCGCCGGCCAGGAGGAAGACGACGGCGGCCGCCGCCGCCGCCCACTTGAGGTCGATGCCGAGATCGAGCTTGAAAGGCACGGGCCTGCGCCGGCCGTTGCCCTGCCGGAAGTTGAAGCCCGGCCCCTTCGAAACGGGGCGAAGCGCCAGGGCGAGGGCGCCGTTCATGATCATGGAATCCCAGCCTGCGTCGCTGCCCCCCACGGGCTTGATGCCGGCCAGCTGGGTCACGTTGACCCGCTCCACGGGCACCTCGAGGGTCCGCGAGAGATCTTCGGCCAGCTTCCGGTACAGAGAGCCCCCGCCGGTCAGCCAGACCGTGTCCGGCTCCTCGGCGACGAGGCCGGCCATGCGCAGCGAGCCGATCGTGTTCTTCAGGGATGTGAAGAACTTCCGGCACGCCTCGGTGATCTCCTCCTCGGCCACGGCCGTCTCGCCCCGCCTCTTGCGGGTTTCGGCGTCGCTGAACGAGATCCCCAGGGCGCCGGAGAGTGCGTGGGTGATGGTATCCCCGCCGAAGGGGAAGGAGCGGACCTGCAGGATTCTGCCTTCCTTGAAGAAGACCGCCGTCGTCTCCGCGGCCCCCACGTCCAGCAGCAGGGTGAGAGCCTCCGCCGGGGCCGCCGTCATCAGCCGCGCCGCGACGGCGACCGTGTCGACGTCGATCGTCTCCGCGTCGAACCCGTAATCGGACAGGAGCGCGGTGCGCTCCTCCACCTCGGTCTTCGGGATCACGGCGGTGAAGAGGTCGGAGCCCTGCGCCTGCCCGAGGACGGTGAAGTCGATCAGCACGCCCTCCACGGGGTGCGGGATCTGGCCTTCCAGCTCGAAGGGCAGGGTCTGGCAGATCTTCTTGCGGTCCTTGAAGGGGAGCTTCACGTTGCGGAAGGAGAAGGCCCTGGCCGCAATCGACGTGTGGCAGGACGGCACGGCGAGGATCGGGATTTCCTGGAGCCGGCGCAGGGCCTCCCGCAGCCCGCCCGCCCCGGCGATGTCGACCTTTTCCCAGGCGGCGATGCGCATGCCGCCCCGCAGGCCCGCCTCGAGGAGGACCGCCTTGAGGCAGCTCTTGCCGACATCGAGCCCGAGGATGTATTTCGCCATCAGCCGATTCTCCAGGCGACGATGGAGAGTTTCCTGTCGCCTTCGCGTTTCACAATGCCCCGGATGGTGCGCCTCATCGTCCCGAGGTGCCCCGTCGAGGCCAGTTGGAAGTACTCGCTCCGGGTGGCGAGGGGCACGGAGCCGATGGCCGTGCTGTTCAAGCCCGCCACCCTCCGGTACCACGAGGGGTTCGTGAGGTCGTTGGCGGGGTTCTTCCGGTAGTCGTCCATCCGGTTGGCCGCGTCCTCGGTGATGGAAGGCGCAAGAGCCCGCAGCACCTCTTTCGGGGCCGTGTTGATGTTGACGCCCCCCTCCCCGTAGACGGTCAGAAAACGGGCGAGGCCGGGCCTCTCCGGGGTCCCACGGTAGAGCTGCCGCGAGATCCCCCGCACGAGGAGCAACTCGTCGATAGACTCCATCGGGCCGTTGCGGACGGAGGTTGATTTCCCAAGGCCTTGATAATATGCATTTTCTGCACCATTTGCCGTCACGACCGAATCCGGGTCGATCCAGTCCTTGATGGCGCTCAGGATGTCCTCCACCTCCTGGGGCTGCAGCTCGAACTCGGGCTGGGAGAGCAGCCGGGTGAGCACCCCCTTCACCCCCGCGTTGAACTCGTTCCCCTGGACGAGCTTGTTGATGTTGATCTTGCCGGACTCGTCCTCGATGACGAGCTCGAGGTGGCCGCCGTCGAAGTAGTCCTTGGACTGCTCTCGAAGGCCCTCGGTTCGGGACCAGGCCTCGTTGAGGGTGTCGGCGTCGCCCCGGTCCTCGGAAAGCAGCCCCATGCCGGCGAAGACCCCGGACTTGGCGATATAGAGCACCCGGATCCCGTCGCTCAGGTTGGCCGCCTCGTGCACCTGCGCCCGCGAGGAGACATTGAGCTGCAGTGTCAGCACCACGATGACGCTCACCGTGAGCAGGACCAGGATGAGGGCGATGCCCCTCTCGTTTCGGATCGGGTTGCGCATCATATCACATCTTGACGGAACCCGGCAGAAGGAATCGGGTCATGAATCGGTACGGCCTTGCCGCGTCGTCGGGGTTGATGAAGTCCAGCTCGATGAGAACGGCCGACGGGAGGTTGTTGCGCTGGGCCTCCGAACCGCCCCGGCTGTCCCACAGGGTGTACTCGCGGCCGCTCGAGTCGTAGAACCGGAGGTTGACGAGCTGCAGCCGCTTGCAAAGCAGGTGTCCCTCGCCGCCCTCCCGGCCCTGGCCCTGCCTCAGCACGTCGCGGCGGATGATGGAGAACCCGCCCGAATCGGGGTCCCCCTCGAGTTCGTAGCTGATCTGCGCTACGGCCATCGTGTCGCCGGGACCGCTGAAATCGAGGTGCGCCCGGGACAGGAAGGAAACGCCCTTGAGCGGCAGCTTGCCCGTGGAGTCCTTGAGCGTCGAGAACTCGTAGGCGTCCTTCTCCTTGCAGGCCGACTGCAGGTCGAGGACCATCCGTTCCAGGGTGATGCGGGCCATGCAGTAGATCTCGTCGCCGTACTCGAGGCTCTTCACGACGCGCATCGTGGAGATGTAGGAGACGTAGATCGTCGAGAGCACGACGGCGAGGATGGCGATGGCCACGAGGATCTCGACGAGGGTGAAGCCGCGTCGCGAAGCGACGCGCTTCAAGCAGGGTAAAGGGTACAGGGTACAGGGTACAGGGCGAAGACCGCCCGGGTCCGAGTGGATTTCATCTGACACCCGGCACCGGACACCTGTCACCTTGCTTCGTTCTCTTTTCATGTGCCGCTCTTCTTCACTTCCGATCTTCTTACCTTCCCGTGTTCATGCTCGCCGGCCGGTACAGGATGACCTTGCAGGGCCGCTTCGGGTAGTAGTCGTGAACGACGGTGACCTCGATCTTCCGCAGGGTGCTCGACCCGGGGCCCTGGGGCTGGGAGATGTTCACCGTCCAGGTGTAGTCGGGGAAGTCGTCGCCGAAGTTGCCGGTCGTCTGCCCCGTCGACAGATCCTGACGGCCCTCGATTTCCGCCATGCGGCTCTGCGCCAGCAGCGCGAGCGTCGTCAGTGCCCGGGACTCGTTGGCCATGGCGATGCTCTGCGACTGGGAGTGGAACACCGTCACGAGCACCGTGGCCAGGATGGCCATGGCGATCATCACCTCCAAAAGGGTAAAGCCCTTTCGCGAAGCGGCACGCTTCGCGAAGGGTCCAGGGTCCAGGGTCCAGGGTCCAGGAAGAAGATAGAATCCCCTTTCTTTTCCCCCTTTGTAAAAGGGGGACACAGGGGGATTTGATCTCTTGCCGCACACACTGTTTTTCATGTTCGTTCTGTACCGGTCACCGGCGCGCTATCTGGACTTCTGCCACACGTCCACGTAGGAGTCCTTCACCTCGAAGGTGCTCAGGAAGGGCTGGAAGATCAGGGTCATCGTGCGTTCTTCGTCGGTGAGGTGGATGGCGGCGGGCTGGACGTAACCCTGGCTGAAAAACCGGATGACGACTTCCCCCTGGTTCTTCTTGCCCTCGTCGGCCAGCGCTACGTCGGCCACCCTGACGCCCGACGGCAGCGGGCGCGCCTGGCTCCGGCGAATGGTCCGGACCTCTGCCGTCATGTCGTCCCGGGTGTTCCAGACCACGCGCCGGTCGAGGTCCAGGTGCAGGTAGTGGTCGACCTGTTCGCGGACGGCGCCGGCCTTGAGATCCCGGGCAGCGCCGGAGAGGTTACGGACGGCGGTCCGCATCCGGTCGCTCGTCACGGTGTCCTGCACCCTCGGGATGGCCAGCAGGAAAATGACCCCGACGAGCACGATCACGACGGAGATCTCGATGAGGGTGTAGCCCCTCTGGCCGGGCACCCTTCGTGATTGGATTGTATTCATAAGCATTCGCGGCCGGGCGCCTCGCTGGCATAACGCAGCAGAGGGTGAGAAGGTGAGAACGTTGGGGACGTCGGGGAGGACTGCGTTCAGCGCCGCGGCTTGTCCGACCTTCTTACCCTCTTCCCTTCTTACCTTCTGTCTTCCCTCAGTCCTGCGCCCAGTTCGTGATGTCCTTGTTCTTGCCCTCGCCGCCGGGCTGCCCGTCGGCGCCATAGGAGAGCAGGTCGAACTCGCCCTGCGTGCCAGGGCACAGGTAGATGAAGTCGTTGCCCCAGGGGTCCTTGGGGACCTTGCCCTTCTCGAGGTAGCCGCCCTCGCGCCAGTTCCTCGGCACGGGCGGGATGGTGGACGCCTCCACGAGGGCCCGGAGGCCCTGATCCGTCGTCGGGTAGAACCCGTTGTCGAGCCGGTAGAGCTTGAGCGCCGTCTCGATCCCCTCGATCATGATGCGGGCCTTGGCCTGGCGCGCCTCGTCGGGCCGCCCCATGATCCGGGGGATGATCAGGCCGGCCAGGATGCCCAGGATGACGATGACGACCATCAGTTCGATCAGGGTGAAGCCGCGGCGGCCGCGCCGCGTCCTGTCCATCAGAGAGATCCGCATTCCCTTTCGCATGTCAGCACCTTTCCGTCCGGCCGGGGTTACCGCACCAGCTGGTTCATTTCGAAGATCGGCAGCAGGATCGAGACCACGATGAAGCCCACGATGAGGCCCATGACGAGGATCATGACCGGCTCGAGCAGGGAGGTGAGCATCGTGATGCTCGACTCCACCTCCTTCTCGTAGGCGTCGGCGATCCGGTAGAGCATGGGCTCCAGGTTTCCGCTCTGCTCGCCCACGGAGATCATCTCGACGGCGATCGCCGGGAAGAGCCCGCTGCGGGCAAGCGGCGCCGAGAGGCTCTGCCCCTCGCGCACGTCGTTGCCGGCCTGGCGGATGGCATCGCTGATCAGGGCGTTGCCCACGATGTTGCGGACGATCTCCAGGGAGGCGAGCAGCGGCACCCCGCTCTCGAGCAGCGTCCCCAGGGTCCGGCTGAATCGCGCCACGGCCATCTTGCGGTTCATCGGGCCGATGACGGGCAGCCGCAGCAGGACGCGGTCCCGCAGGGCCCGGCCCCGCTGCGTCTTCGACAGGAAATAATTCAGCGAGACGGCCCCGGCCGCGATCCCCGCGACAATGAGCCACCAGAAGGTTTCCAGGAAGCGGCTCACGCCGATGAGGACGATCGTGATGAGCGGCAGGGTCTGGTGCATCTCGTCGAAGATGCGCGTCACGTTGGGCACGACGAAGGTGACCAGGAAGAACAGGACCACGCTGCCGATCAGGAACATGAACAGCGGGTAGGCCAGTGCCGCCCGGATGCGCCCTTTCAGGGCCTGCTGCTTCTCGCTGAAGTCGGCGAGCCGCTCGAGAACGAGGTGGAGCGTGCCCGAGGCCTCCCCCGCCCGAACCATGTTCAGGTAGAAGGGCTGGAAGACCTGGGGGTAGTGGGTCATGGTCTGCGAAAAGCTGCTGCCCTCGTTGACCTGCTCCCTGATCTGGGCCAGGATCTTCTTGAGCTGCGGGTGCGAGGTCTGCGAGATCAGGGTCGTCAGCGACTGGACGAGCGGCAGGCCGGCCCCGAGAAGGGTTGCCAGCTGCCGGGTCATGACGGTCACCTCGCGCGATCCCGCCTTGCCGAAAAACCCCACGGCGTGCCGCTGCAGAAGGCTCTCCTTTTTCTTTCCCGAAGACTCCTGGAGCTCGATCAGGTAGATGTTGCTCTCGCGCAGTTTCTGCCTGGCTGCCATCGTGCTCTGCGCGTCGATGATCCCCCGGAGCTTCTTGCCCTTGTCGTTGAGGGCCGTGTATTCGTATACGGGCATAAAGGGGCTAACCTGCAAACATTTTGCCAAATTCCATAATAAAATCCGTTTATCACAGGAACGGGTCGAATGCAACCGAAGCACCCGTTGTACCGTGACGGCCCCGGATCGGGGTTTGGCATCCCCCGCGTCACGGAAATTGCATCCAACCCGTTGTAATTCAAAGCGGGGAGGACCGGTGAGGAAGATATCCCTTTTTTTGATCGTCGCCTTCATGGCGGGCTGTGCCGCGCTGCCGCCCACGATCGATCGGGGCGAATACCAGAATTACGGCTACGGGTTCGTCGTCGAACTTCCCCGTGACGGCTGGGAAAGGACGAACGTCATCCCGGGGCCCTTCACCGGTTATTTTTCCCCCGAAGCCCCCAACCGGTTCCTGCTTCTGCTGCACAACCCGCAGACGGGGGGGCTGATCGCGCTTCAGGGCGGGACGCTGTTCCTTGCATACGAGAATGTCCTGACCCTCGAGGAGCGCCTCTCGGAGCTGATCCAGTCGTTCCTGGATCTCGAGTGGTTCCGGGTCACCGGCGGCGACCCCCGCGTCAGGGGATCCTATCGCGTGTACCACTGCGACGCCTCAGGGCTTCAGTGGCAGGAGAAAGAGGCAAGCAGGCCGATGCCGGGTGTTCTCCACGCCGCCTGGGGCCGTGTCTACCCGCTGAGAGGGGAAACCATCGGCGTGACCCTCTACGTCTTTTCCCGACCGGACGCCTTCGAGGACAACCGGAAGGCGCTGGACCGGATGGCTGCGACGCTGTCGACCGGCGAGGTGTTTACGACGCGGGTGTACGGTCGTTGAGGGGGTGGGGGATCAGCCCGGGATGTACGGGTGCGGTCCGGAGGGAGCAGGGCCGCTGCCGCCGGCGCCGGAGACCCTCTCGAAGGCCTGGTCGATGAGGGCCACGAACCTGTCCAGGCTGTCCTTCGCGGCCTCGCACTGCTCCGGGGTGACAAGGTCCCCGTGATCGGCCTGGAGCTTTGCCGCCAGATGCTCGAGCTCGATCTGGCAGTGGATGACCTCTCCGAGGTTGTCGCTCTTGAAGCCGATCTCCAGCATCGTCGCCGACAGCCGGATTTTCTTCAACGCCTCGATCGTCTTTGCCGATTCCGATTCGGACACTTCCTTCAACCCTTTCTCGTCAAAATCACGGACCACGAGGAAATCCGGCCGTCCGCCGAAAACAGAGCGCCCCGGTTGACGTAGCGCTCCGGGGCTTCCTGCAGCAGGAATTCCGTACCGGTGTAGCGCCGGTCTGCCGACGTGCAGGAGGACAGGATGGCATTGCCGACGACGACGAAATGCCCGCGGAGCGTCCCAAGGGCCGGGTTGTCGGATTCCCAGCTCGTGAAATCGGCCCCGCCGGCGAAGGGGACGATCCGGTAGCGGTTCTCGATAACCGCCACCCTGCCGCCCAGCTCGATGCGCATGCGGCCCTCGTTGAGCCACTGCCCGGGACGGTGCGTGACGCGCGTCTCGCCCTCGAGGGCTGCCCGGTTCATGGCCTCGTCGACATATTCGCCCCTTGCGGCCCAGAGGCCCTCCTCGTACAGGAACGTGTGCACGCGCGCGACCCCCTCGCAAAGTCAGTCCCTTGATATCAATGAGGCTTCACAGTGTCAATCAGAATGAGAGGGTAAGAAGGTGAGAGGGTAAGAAGTTCGGAGAAAATCTTCACTCTTCTGTCTCAACTTCTCACCTTCCCAACTTCTTAACTTCGTTGCCAGCAAGCTTCGCCGATGGTATAGAGATGAACCTGCTCATCCATTCAAGACGACCAGGAAGTGAACGGTGACGGGAACACTGGTGAACACGGCCGCCGTCGTGGCGGGCAGCCTGGCGGGTGCGGTCATCGGAAAGCGGCTGCCGGACCGGATCAAGACGATCGTCATGCAGGCGCTCGGCCTCTCGGTGGTCCTGATCGGCCTCCAGATGGCCCTGTCAGGCACGAGGCCCCTGCTGGTGATCGGGTCGCTTCTTGCCGGGGCCGTCACGGGGGAGCTCATGAACATCGAAGGGGCGGTCGAAGCCCTGGGGGAGTGGCTCAAGAGGCGCTTCCGGTCCGACTCGTCCACCTTCGTCCAGGGGTTCGTCACGGCCTCCATCCTCTACTGCACGGGGGCCATGGTCATCGTCGGCTCCATCCGCGACGGGACCGTGGGCGACCCTTCCATCCTGTACATCAAGTCCCTTCTCGACGGCGTGGCATCCGTCGCCTTTGCCTCTTCGCTGGGGCTGGGCGTGGCCTTCTCCGCGCTGTCGGTCCTCGTCGTCCAGGGTTCCATCACGCTGCTGGCATCGCAGCTCGCGTTCCTCCAGGCGCCGGCCGTGATCGAGGCCGTGACCGCCACGGGGGGGCTCCTCATCCTCGGGATCGGCATCAACATCCTGGAGATCAAGCAGATCCGCGTGGGCAATCTCGTCCCCGCGCTTCTCTTTGCGATCCTGGCGGCATTGTACATCTAAGGGTCCAGGGTTCAGGGTACAGGGTAGGTGGAAACAAGAAGGCCCCCGTTCGGGGGCCTTCTTGTCCAGATGAAAGGAGTAAAGAGTTGGGTGTCTCTTGGCGTCCCGCACGGAGGGGCGCGTTCTCTCAATTCCCGCCCGGGGGTTCGCCCAGCTGAATGCCGTGGTAGGCGTGACCCCTGCGGATGTTCTCCGCGCGCTGCCGCTTTTCCTCTTCGGCCTTGCACTCGATGCACAACGTTGCAGCGGGTGCGACCTGAAGCCTCTTTTCGGATATGGGTTTCAGGCAGTCCTCGCAGATGCCGTAATTTCCCTCCTCGATCCGCTTGATGGCCTCGATCAGCTCCAGGACTGTTTTTCTCTCCCGGTCCTTCAGCGCGTACTCGTAGAGACGCTCCGACTCGAACGAGGCCAGATCGTACATGTCGGGAAGGAGCCCGTTGAGGTTTTCCGCGGGGAACAGCGGCTTTCCGTTGGCCTTCAGAATCTCTTCGATCCGGTGATTCAACATCGATTTGTAGCGCTTCATTTTCACCGTTGCCATCGTTCAACCTCCTTTTCCGCTGGCTGAATATAGCAACAGGCCTGCCAGGTAAGGGAAGCCGCAGAATATTTACGTAAGTCATTGTCATAAAAGAGGTAAATGGCAGGCGAGCTCATTGCCGTGTCAGGGGGCCCGGATGACCTGCGCCGCACAAAAATGAAAAAGCCGTCGAAAAAAAAGAGATTCTGAACCGGTAAGATATTGAATTTAAATGGATAATATTAATACGACATTTTTGTCGCAAGAGCGGACCGAAAAGTCGTCAAGTGCCTTCGCGGGGGCGGCAATAATTGTCGAGCCCTCCGGCCGGCAATGTCGAAGAGTCGCATCGAGACGGGGACCCGCTTGAGGCGAGAGCGGGGCCTCCGACGCTCATCCGGCGATTTCCTTCTGCAGGGCGGCGTAGAACTCCGCCGCGTTGCGGATGACGATTTCGTCGGCGTCGAAGGTGGAGTTGTGGTGCCCGCCGTGGGTCGGCGTGCCGAAGAGGGCAAAGAGCGCCTTTCCCCCCTTCTGGTGGACCCGCTCGATCATGAGCGTGACGTCCTCCGAGGCGTTGAATGGGGCGTTCGGCACGATCTGCCGGACCGAGGGGAGCGATCGGGCCACACGCTCCGCCACGGCGATCAGCTCGGGCGAGCTTTCGGTCACCACGGCCTGCGCCGCCGGCTTCATCTCGACGGCGAGGCCGTACATCCGTGCCGCCCCTTCGATCACCTCGCGGGCCTTCTGGACCATGTAGTCGTTGAGCTCGTTGGTCACGCCGCGGGTCTCCATGCGGAAATACGCCTTTTCGGGGATGATGTTCCAGGTGCTCCCCGCCTGGAGGGTGCCCACGTTGATCCGTGTGGCGCCCTGGCTGTGCCGGGCGATCGCATACAGGTTGGTGATCGCATTGCAGGCGCCCAGCATGGCGTTCCGTCCCTGTTCCGGGCTTGCCGCGGCATGGGTCGGGCGGCCCGTTAAGGTCACCTCGAAGCGGGTGAGTGCCATGAAGCTGTGGATGTTGAAGCAGACAAGGCCCGTCTCCTTCAGCGCAAGCCCGATATGACCCCCGACGAGATAGTCCAGGTCGTCCACGTGGCCCTTCTCGATCATGGCGGCGGCCCCAGAGAGGTTCTCCTCGTTCGGCTGGAAGAGGAACTTGACGGTTCCCCGGAGCGTCGTGCGGTTGTCGGCGAAGTGTTTCGCCAGCAGCAGCCCCGTGGCCGTGTGGATGTCGTGGCCGCACATGTGGGCGTACCCGGGGTTCTGCGAGATGAAGCCCTGACGGGCGGGGTGATGGGTCCGGTCCTGTGTCTCCGCCACCTCGTTGGAATCGATGTCGAAGCGGAACCCCACCGTCGGGCCCGGCAGCCCGCCCTTCAGGGTCGCCACGACTCCCGTGAACCCTCCCCGCGCCGGGGCGAGAAATGCCGGGTCGGCCCCGGCCTTGAGGGCCCGGTCGTATTCGGCCTGAAGAACGGCCGCGTCGGGCAGCAGCAGCTGCTTGTCCTCGGCGATCACGTCCCGGCCCTGCTTGACGTCGTATCCCCACGTCGAGAGCTTTTCGGCGACGAAGGCCGTCGCGTAGAACTCCAGCCACGAGGGCTGTGGGCAGCGATGCAGGGCACGGCGCCATTCCACGGCGTCGGGGTAGTGAACGGCGATGGAATCTTGGGGGTTGGTGGCGGCTGTCCGCGACATGACTGAGGCCTCCCTCAGGGTGGTGACTGCGACGTCTCTATAGAGGATCGGCCGCCCGCTGTCAATCCGAAACGTCCGGGGAGACGCCAACGGAGGGGCCCGGTCCGATTCACGGGTGGGGCTCGCCCTTGAGCTTCTGCTCGAGCCTCCGTGCCAGCAGCGACAGGGGGTAGCTCATGGCGAAATACAGGATGGCCACCACCAGGCCCAGCTCGAAGAACCGCAGCGTCGTGGCGGCCAGGATGTTGTAGGTCTTGGTGAGCTCCACCATGGCGATGACGGAGACGAGCGACGAGTCCTTGAACAGCGCGATGAAGTCGTTCGTGATGCCCGGCGTGGCGACCCGCAGGGCCTGGGGCAGAACGACCCAGCGCAGCGCCCGGTTGCGAGACATGCCCAGCGATAGGGCCGACTCCATCTGGCCCTTTGGCACCGCGTCGATCCCGGAGCGGTAGAGCTCCGCCTCGTAGGCGGCGTAGCACATCCCCAGGCCGAGAAAGGCCGCCGCCAGGGGGGAGAGGGTGATCCCGACGTTCGGCAGGCCATAGTAGAGGATGTAGAGCTGGATAAGCAGCGGCGTGCCCCGGTAGAACTCGACATAGGCCGTGGCGAGCGCGGCCATCCACCGCGCCCCGTAGAGGCGGAGGATCGTCAAGAAAAGGCCCAGCGTGACGGCGATCGCCATGGCGACGACGGAGATGCCGATCGTGATCCCCGCGCCCTTGAGCAGGGTCGGAAAGAAGGCGTAGAGGGGGGCCTTCCGGCTCTCTTCGAGGTCCACGGCACGGGAGCCGGCCTCGAGCCGGTCCCGCGGCTCGACCTGCAGCCTCTCTTGGGATTCGTCCCAGAGCCCCCACTTGTCGTAGATCTTCCGCAGTTCCCCCGAGCGATGAAGCCTTGTGATGATTTCGTCCACGGCCGCCTTGAGCTCGCCGTCGGCCTTGCGCAGGGCAATGCCGTATTCCCCTTCGCCCGTCGGGGGGCCGGCGTATCGCAGGGCCGGGTTCGGCTTCGCGTAGTACGCGGCGATGGGCGAGTCCATGAGCACCGCGTCGATGCGCCCGATGACGAGGTCCTCGTAGGGCTCGGCCTGGCCCGTGTAGACGCGGGTGTCCACGTTCGAGATCGCCTGGAGGATTTCCTGCGCGACGCTGCCCGAGAGGGTTCCCACCTTCCTGCCGCGCAGGTCGCCCATTTCGCGGATCCGGTCATCATCCTTCCGGACGGCCAGCTGCGTCGTGTAGATGTAGTAGGGACGTGAAAACAGGACGATTTGTTTCTTCTCGGCCGTGATCTCCAGGCCGTTGAGGGCCATGTCGAAGTCGCCGCGCTCGAGGGCCGGAATGAGGCTGTCCCAGGCGTTCTGGGCCTGGCGGGCCTCCACGCCCAGCTCGCGGGCGATGGCGCGGGCCAGGTCGACCTCGAAACCGATCAGGCGCGAGGGGTCGTTGGGGTCGGGGAAGACGTAGGGGGCGCCGCCCTCGGCGTCGGAGCCCCAGAGCAACAGGCCCCGCTTGCGGATGCTGTCCAGCGTCCCCGGGGTCTGCGACTGCCCGGACCAGGCAAGCAGGAGCGCGAGCGCCGCCGCGAGTGAGAATGCCCTGAGCCAACGATGCACGGTACGCCCCCCCTCGATGCCCCGTCAGATGGCGCCGAGGCCTTTCAACTCATCGATCGTGCCCGCGTCGATGCCCAGGGACTGAAGGATCTCGCGGGTGTGCTCGCCGTGACCCGGCGGGTGCGACCGCCAGCCCGGCCGGTTCCCGTCGAAGCGAATCGGGAGACCGACCTGGGGGACCCTGCCGCCGCCGGGAAGCTCCGCCGTGAACCAGGTCCCGCCCTCGCGGACGTGCGGGTCCTCGAGGGCCTCCTCGAAGGTGTTCACGGGGGCCACGCAGATCTTCTCCGGGTCAAAAACCCCGAGCCACTCCGCGAGCGGCCGTGAGCCGAGCACGGACCGGATCTCGGCGATCATTTCCGCCTGCCTCTCCGGCGGCGCCCACTGCTCGGCGATGAGGGACTCCCGGCCGATGGCGCGGCAGAAATTTTCCCAGAAGTGCGGTTCCAGACATCCCAGGGACAGGAAGCGGCCGTCGGCCGCCGGGTAGACGTTGTAGCAGGCGTACCCGCCGCCGCCTTCCGTCCTGCCGCGCTTCGGGACGCGGTGGCCCGCCATGCAGCGCGACATCTCGAGGGAGCCGAACGCCGAGACCCCGTCCATGAGCGAAATGTCGACGAACCGCCCCCTGCCGTCGCGCTGACGGCCGAGCAGCGCCGCGAGGATGCCCGCGACGGCCTGGAGCGCGCCGCCGAGGCCGGACATCTGGACGGGCGGCACGATCGGGGGGCCGTCCTGGGTCCCGAGCAGGTCGAGCACTCCTGCGAGGGCCAGCAGGTTCAGGTCGTGGGCGGGCCGGAGCTGGTAGGGGCCCGTCTGCCCGAAGGCCGTGAGGGCGCAGTAGACAAGCCCGGGGTTTTCCCCTTTCAGGGTCTCGTAGCCGATCCCCATGCGCTCCATCGTGCCGGGACGGAAGGCCTCGACGAGGACGTCGGCCCCGCGGGAAAGCCGCAGGAAGATCTCCCGTCCCCGGGGGTGGCGCAGCTCCAGGGTGAGGCCCTTCTTGTTGCGGTTGCAGACATGGAAGAGGCTGCCCGAGCCGTTCACGCGCGGATGGAACTGCCGGAACAGGTCGGGGGACTTCGAACTTTCGATCTTGATCACCTCGGCACCGAGGTCGCCCAGCATCTGGGTGCAGGCGGGCCCGGGCATCCGGGCGGAGAGGTCGAGGACGCGGATCCCTTCGAGGGGCAGGAGCATGGTGGCGCTTCTCCTTTCTCAGCGGGGCAGGTTGTACTTCTCGAGCTTGCGGTAGAGGGTGCTCCGGGCCATCTGCATCCTGCGGGCGATCTCCTGCTTCGGGATGCCGGAACGCACCATCTTTTCGAGGATCCGCCGCTCCACGTCGCGGGGCGATTCCGCCCGGGTGGGTAGCTCCGCGCGGGACGGGCCGTGCCGGACCTCCGAGGGGATCAGGTCGGCGGTCAGCTCGTCGGTGTGCACGATGTTCATCATCCGCTCGATGACGTTCTGCAGCTCCCGGACGTTTCCCGGCCAGGCGTAGCCCATGAACTTCTCCAGGACCCGGCCGTCCACGCGGACCAGCCTCTTTCCCATGGCGTCGCAGAGCTTGCGGACGAAGCTGTCGACCAGCAGCGGGATGTCCTCCGGCCGGTCCCGCAGCGGCACCATGTGGATCGTGAAGACGTTGAACCGGTAGTAGAGATCGTCCCGGAAGCGGCCCTTGCGGACCTCCTCCTTGAGGTTCTTGTTGGTCGCCGCGATGATCCGCACGTCCACGGGTGTGACCCGGGAGCCCCCGATGCGCGTGATCGACTTGTCCTCGATGACGCGCAGCAGGGCCGCCTGCAGCTCCAGCGGCATCTCGGCGATCTCGTCGAGGAAGATCGTCCCGCCGTCGGCCAGCTCGAACTTGCCCTGGTTGCCGCCCCGCCTCGAGCCCGTGAATGCGCCCTCGGAGTAGCCGAACAGTTCGCTGGCGATCAGGTCCCGCGGGATGGCGGCGCAGTTGATGGCCACGTAGGGCCCGGCGCTGCGGCCGCTCTCGTTGTGGATGGCCTGGGCGAAGACGTCCTTCCCCGTCCCGCTCTCGCCGAGCAGCAGGACGTTGGAGTTGCTCTGGGAGACCCTCTTGGCCTGGTTCACCGTCTCGAGGAACGCCGCGTTGACGCCGCAGACGTCCTCGAAGGAGAACTTGGCCTTGGCCCCGATCATCCGGGTCACCAGCGTGCGGGCGCGCTTGATCTCGTTGAGAATGATCAGCCGGCCGATCACGCGCCGGTCCTCCGTGCGGATGGGGTTGCAGGTGAGCGTGTAGTCCACCGCGTGGCCGTCGCGCATGACGATGCGGGCCTCCACGTCCGTCAGTGTCGCGTTGTGCCGGATCAGGTTGAACAGCGCCGCGTTGTGCTCCCCCATGACGTCGCGAAGGCTCCGGCCGGCGAGCTTCGCCGTGCCCAGGCCGATGATCTTCTCGGCGTTCTCGTTCACCATTGTGATCCGGTAAAGGGTGTCGATGGCGATGAGGGCCTCCGGGATGGAGGCGAGGACCGTCTTCTGGTAGCCGTCGGCGATGCGGCACTCCGAGAGGGCCTTGCGGACCCTCATGTCGTTCTCGATGGCGTAGGCGGCGGCGGCGACCATGCCCAGCGTGTGCGGGTTGGCGTTGAGGTAGGGGCCCGTCATGTCGATCACGCCAATGAGGTCCCCGTCTGGGTCGTGGATCGGGGCTCCCGAACAGGTCCACTTGTGGGAGTTGATGCAGTAGTGCTCCGTGGCGAAGACCTGCACGGGCCGGTCCATCTTGAGGACCGTGCCGCAGCCGTTCGTGCCCGCTTCCTCCTCGCTCCAGCAGGCCCCCGGGACGAAGTTGCCCTTCCGGATGCGCTCGACCACGTCGGCATCGCCGATGACCTCGAGCAGGAAGCCCTGCTCGTCGAAGAGGGCGACGACGAACCCGGAGCCCCGGACGAATCCGTAGAGGTTCTGCATGAAAGGCCGGCTGATCTCGATGAGTTCGGCGTTGCGTTCCAGAAGCTCGCCGAGAGCCTTATCGTCCAGGACGGTGTTGACCCGCGTCGTGTAGGGGTTGACGTTGGACTCCTGGCAGCGCCTCCATGACTCGTGGATGACGTCGGGCACGACGAGCGGGTTGTCGAGCGGCTGGCTGTTGATGAACCGCTTCCACTCCCGCAGCACCTGGTCGAATCGTTCCCTGTAATTCTCCTGCATGGCGCCCGCCTTTTCCGTTGTGTCCCGCAAGTGTCCCGAAAATGAATCGAAATGGGACATTTGTATCGAAATGGGACATGAAGATAAAGACACAGGCCGAAAGGAAAAGCAAGAATTTTTTATATTGTCAATAATTCAAGATGCTTAGATGAATGTCTTTTTCTGGCACACTGCGTGCTCTCCAGGCGTGAAAGGGAACGGAAGAAGGGGCGGGGACTGCGATCCGGGCATCCCGTCTGAAAGGGGGGTGAGACATGCTGAGGAGCAAGGAACAGTACCGGGAACGGCTGTTCGGGATGCGGCCCAACATCTATATAGGCGGGGAGAAGGTCGGCCGAGACGACCATCGCCTGATCCCGGGAATCAACGTCCTCGACGTCACTTATGAGCTGGCGCTCGACCCGAAGTGGAAAGGGCTGATGACCGTTCACTCTCCTCTCATCGGCGAGGAGATCAACCGGTTCGCTCACTTGCCCCGGCATCCCTACGACCTGATGCAAAAGCAGAAGATGATCCGCCTGGCGGCGCGGCGCGTCGGCGGCTGCATCCACCGGTGCATGGGGCACGACGCGATCAACGCGCTGGCCATCTGCACGAAGGAGATCGACGAGGCGAAAGGGACGGATTACCACGAGCGGTTCCTTGCCTACCTCAGGGAGTACCAGCGCAACGACTGGGACGGCTGCTGCGCCCAGACGGACGGCAAGGGCGACCGGATGAAGCGCCCCAGCGAGCAGCCCAACCCCGACGCCTACGTCCACGTCGTGGAGGAGCGAAAGGACGGCATCGTCGTCTCGGGCGTCAAGATGTCCATCACCCAGGTCGCCTATGCCGACGAGATGTTCGTGCTGCCCACGCGCGCGCTCATGGAGGACGACCGCGCCTTTGCCGTGGCCTTCGTGCTGCCCGCCGACTGGGAGGGCGTGCACCTTATCACGCGCCCCGTCTGGCACCGCGAGAAGGACGACCCCGATGCCTCGCCTTTCTGCCGCTACGGCGTCTCCGACTCGGTCGTGGTTTTCGACAACGTCTTCGTGCCGAAGGAACGGGTCTTCATGTGCGGCGAGTGGGAGTTCGGCAGGCGCATCGCCCTGCTGTTCGCGGACTCGCACCGCCACAGCTACAGCGGCTGCAAGCCCGGCGTGTCGGACATCCTCTGCGGGACGACGGCGCTGGCCGCCGAGGCGAACAACATCCAGAGAGCGGGCCACGTGCGGGAGAAGCTCTCCGAGTTCGCCGGCGCCGCCGAGCTGGCCTACGCGGCGGGGGTGGCCGCCGCCGTCTACGGCGAGAAGACCTCGAGCGGCGTCTTCTTCCCCAACAGGGTCTACGCGAACGTGGGACGCCGGATGACGGGGGAGCTGATCTACCACGAGTACAACATTCTCACGGAGATTGCCGGCGGCATCGCCGTGACGCTGCCCTTCGAGGACGATTTCCACGCGCCGGACACGAAGAAGTACCTGGACAAGTTCATCGTGCGCAACCCGAAGCTCCCGCCCGACGTCTCCCTGAAGATTTGGAAGTACGTGGAGAACATCGGGGCTTCGCCCATGGCGGCCTGGTACGAGATCGCCGGCGTCCACGGGGGCGGCTCGCCCATCATGGAGACCATCGCCCTGAACGGCGACTACAACTACGAACGCAAGAAGAGACTGGCGCGCTACCTCGCGGGCATCGACCCCGAGTTCGACGACTCGGCGGACCTGGCCCTGGAGCCCACCTTCGGGACGAGCCTCGTGGAGGAGCCCCCAAATAAGGAATCGCAATAGGACGGGGCGAAAGGCCCGATCAGGAAAGGGAGACACGATGGCAACGGAGATCCTGGAAAGACTCTTTTCGCTCAAGGGGAAAACGGCCCTCGTCACGGGCGGCTACAAAGGGATCGGCAGGGCCGTGGCGGAGACGTACGCGGAGGCGGGGGCCCATGTGGCCATCGTCGCCCGGAACCTCCTGGCCTGTCAGGAGGCGGCCCGCGAGATCGCCGGGAAGTACGGCGTGAAGGCCGTCGGCAAGTCCCTCGACGTAGGCGACTCCAAGAGGGTGGACGGCGTGGTCCAGGAGATCGCGGGCGAGCTGGGCCGGATCGACATCCTCGTCAACAGCGCGGGCATCCCCGGAAGCGAAAAGCCGGTGCTCAAAATGACCGACGCCGACATGGACGAAGTCATGAACGTCGACTTCCGCGGGACGTTCCTCGTTTCCCGGGCCGTCGCCCAGGTCATGGTCCGGCAGAAGGGCGGGAAGATCATCAACGTCTCGTCCATCCTCGGCAAGATCGCCGCTCGCAACATGGCCGGCTACTGTGCGAGCAAGGCCGCCGTCATTCAGCTCACGCGGGTTATGGCCCTCGAGCTCTCGCGCGACAACATCCAGGTCAACGCCCTGTGCCCCGGCTATATCCTGACCGAGTTCAACCGCGACTTCTTCGCCTCCGAGGCGGGCAAGGGGCTCGTCAAGAGGATGATCCCCCTGAACCGGGTCGGGACGCTCGACGAGCTGCGATCGACGGCGCTGTACCTGGCGACGTGCCCGCCGTTTTTAACGGGCGCGGAGGTATATGTCGACGGGGGACACACCCTCATTTAGGGGACCGGGTCCAGGGTTCAGGGTACAGGGAAATAATGGACACGGGATTCCGGAGTTCGGACGCCCGATGCCGGCCGCGCAGGGACCGGCCGCGCAGGGACCGGCTGCGAAGAGCGGAAGATCGGAAGTGAGGAAGAGCGGATAGGACAGGAAACGGAAATAATTCTACATCCGTGCCGCTCTTCCGCTCTTCATAACTTCCTAACTTCGGAATCGTCAGACGTGTGCCGGCAGAGGGAGGAAAGCGCAGGAGCAGGCGAAGTCTGGCAGTGAAGACGGTGGCGCTGAAATACTGCGGGGGGTGCGACTGCACCTATGACCGGCCCGCCTACGCGAAGCGGCTGCTCGTCGCCGCGGAGGGCCGCATCCGCTGGGTGAGCATGGACGGCGGGGAGTTCGACACGGTTCTCATGATCCACGGCTGCCCCGCGGCCTGCCCCGAGGAGAAGCTTGACCCCGGTCACCCCTGGCGGGTCGTGTCGGTGAGAGACGACAGCGTCGCCCCGGAAGAAATCGTCAGAAAACTCCTGGATCGAGGTGAGATATGAAACGGATCGTTACGAAAGCGGATTACGTGCAGAGCCTGAAAGACCAGAAGCTCGTCATCTACTACAACGGCAAGCCCGTCGAGGACCGCAGCTCGCACCCGGGCTTCGTCCCCCACATCAACTCGGCGTCCAAGACCTACGAGCTGGCCCAGATGCCGGAGCACGAGGACCTGATGACGGCGAAGAGCCATCTCACGGGCAAGAGGATCAGCCGGTTCACCCACATCCACCAGAGCGTCGACGACCTGATCAAGAAGGTGCAGATGCTGCGGCTCATCTCCCACGAAACGGCGAGCTGTTACCAGCGGTGCGTGGGCTTCGACGCCCTCAACGCCGTGTACATGACCGCCTACGAGATCGACGAAAAGTGCGGGACGTCCTACTTCAAGCGGTTCGAGGAGTACCTCAAGAAGATCCAGGAGGAGAACTTCATGCTCGTCGGCGGGATGACGGACCCCAAGGGCGATCGTTCCAGGCGGCCCAGCGCGCAGGCCGATGCCGACCTCTTCACGCGGGTGGTCGAGAAGCGCAGCGACGGGATCGTCATCCGCGGCGCCAAGGCGCACCAGACGGGAGCCGTCAACAGCCACGAGATCATGATCATGCCCACGCAGGCCATGGGGCCCGGCGACGAGGCCTATGCCATCGTGGCCGCCATCCCGCTCGACAGCCCGGGGATCACGCTCATCTTCGGCCGCCAGACCAACGAGGAGAGGAAGGTCGAAGGGAGCATCGACGCGGGCAACGTGGAATTCGGCATGGTCGGCGGCGAGGCCCTGGTTGTCTTCGAAGACGTGTTCGTCCCCTGGGAGCGCGTGTTCATGTGCGGCGAGGCGGAATTCTGCGGGACGCTGGTCGAGCGCTTCGCGACCCTGCACCGCCAGAACTACGGGGGTTGCAAGGGGGGCGTCGTGGACGTCATGGTGGGCGCCACGGCCCTGGCGGCCCAGTACCAGGGGACGCTGAACGCCTCCCACATCAAGGACAAGCTCGTCGAGATGACGCACCTGGCCGAGACGGTCTACTCCGGCTCGGTGGCATGCTCGGCCATGGGTTCGAAGACGAAGAGCGGCGCCTACTATCCCGATCCGCTTCTGGCCAACTGCACGAAGTACAACGTCACGAAGCACATCTACGAGACCGCGCGGCTGGCGCACGACGTCGCCGGGGGCATCCTGGCCACGCTGCCCTTCGGCGCGGACCTCAGGCACCCGGAGATCGGGAAGTACGTGGAGAAGTACATGAAGGGCATCGAGGGCGTCTCCACGGAGACGCGGATGAAGGTGCTGCGCCTGCTCGAGAACATGACGGGCGGCACGGCCCTGGTGGAATCCATGCACGGTGCGGGCTCGCCCCAGAGCCAGCGCGTCATGTACCAGCGCCTCGGGAAACTGCCCGAGAAGATGCGCATCGCCGGGAAGCTGGCCGGCGTGAGCGAGTGAGACGGCCGCAAGGAGAGCCGACCGATGCCGCTTCGCATCCTCGTCTGCATCAAGCAGGTCCCCGACCCGGAGCAGTTCGACCGTATGACGCTCGACCCGGCGACGGGGTCCATCAACCGCGCGGGCATCGCGCCGATCACCAATCCCGTCGACCGTCACGCCCTCGAGGAGGGCCTGCGCATCCGCGAGGCCCTCGGGGGCTCGGTGACGGTTCTGACCATGGGCCCGCCGCAGGCGAGGAAGTGCCTTGAGGACGCCCTGGCCATGGGCGCCGACCGGGGGGTGCTGCTCTGCGACACGGCCTTCGCGGGCGCCGACACGCTGGCCACCTCGGCCGTCCTGGCGGCGGGGATCCGCTCGGCCGGCGACTTCGACCTCGTCCTGTGCGGCAACGAGTCGGCGGACGGGGCGACGGGACAGGTGCCCGCCCAGCTAGCCGAGGCGCTGGGCTGGCCCCGCGTCACCTTCGCCCGGAAGATCGAGTGGAGTCGGGACGGGATGCTCGCCCGCGTGGAGCGAGAGATCGAGGGCGGCTTCCTGCGCGTCGAGGTGGAGCTTCCCGCCGTCATCGCCGTGGTCAAGCGGATCAACCGCAGCAGGCTCCCCACCATTTTCGGTATCCTCGAGGCCGCGAAGAAGGAGATCGCGGAAGTGGGATGCGCGGCCTGCGAGTGCGCCGGGCTTGTCGCCGAGGCGATGGGACTCGGGGGCTCGCCGACGCGGGTTGCGGGAATCTTCCAGTCCCACCGCAAGCGGCAGGTGGAGATGATCGGCGGCGATGCGAAGGAGGCGGCCCGCACACTCGTCGCGCGGCTGCGGGAGATGGATGTGCTGTGAAGAAGCGCCTGATTGTCTGAGTGCGGAAGTGCGGGAGAGAAAAGGGATGACGCAGTCGAATCCGGACAGCTTGAAAGAGATCCTCGTCTGGGCGGAGCAGCGGGACGGGCGGCTGATGTCCGTGGCGCTTGAAATCCTGAGTAAGGCCCGCGAACTGGCGGGTCCTCTCGGGGCGAGGGTCTCAGCCGTCGTGATCGGGGAGGGTTGCGGCGCCTGCCCGGACGAACTCGTCGCCCACGGGGCCGATCGTGTCTTCGTGGTGGAAGATGCGCGCCTGCGTCTTTACCAGGCCGACGCCTTCACGGCGATCCTCTGCCGGATCGTCGGGGAAACCCGGCCCGGCCTCGTCCTGCTGGGGGCGACATCCGTCGGCGCGGACCTGGCGCCCGCCGCGGCGGCGCGGCTCGCGACGGGGCTCACGGCCCACTGCACCGACGTGCACATCGAGGACATCGACGGGCGCGCGCAGCCGGTGATGACCGTCCCGGGCTGGCGCGGGAACCTGATGGTGAAGATCGTCTGCCCCGAGAAGAGGCCCGTCATGGCCACCGTACGCACCGGCGTGATGGAGAAGAGCGCCCCCGACCCCTCCCGCACGGGGGAGGTCGTCGCCCTCGAGGCCGGGCTCGGGGAAGGGGAGTTCCGTGCGAGGACGATCGAAAAGGTCGCGGAGGCCGGGGAAGGCGAACTGGAGCAGGCGAGGGTCGTCGTGTCGGGCGGGTTCGGCTTCTACGAGGCGGGGGGCACCGCACTCCTCGAGGAGCTGGCGCTCGCGGCAGGCGGCGTGACGGCCGGCTCGCGACCCGCCTGCGACGCGGGCTGGGTCCCCGAGTCGCGCCTGATCGGGCAGAGCGGAAAAACCGCAAGCCCCGATCTCTTCATCACCGTCGGGGCCTCCGGCGCGCCCCACTACACGACGGGCTTTGCGAAATCGAAAATCGTCGTCGCCGTCGACCGCAACCCGAAGGCGCCCATTTTCGACGTCGCCGACTTCGGCATCGCGGGCGACCTGCGGGAGGTCCTGCCCGCCCTCGTGGAGGAATTGAGACGCAAAACGTAGCACAGGCGGGCTGCACGAGAGACATCACGCACAGAGCAGGAGGGAAGGGGGAATCGCCATGTTTGAATTCACGAAAGAGCAGGAGATGATCCGGGCCATGGTGCGCGAGTTCGCCGAGACGGAACTCGCGCCGAAGGCGCTCGAACTGGACCGCAGGGGGGAATTCCCCTTCGAACTCGTCCGTAGGATCGGGGCGCTGGGGATCATCGGGATCGCCTCCCCGCGGGAGTACGGGGGATCGAAGGCCGGGCACCTGCCGGCTGTGATCGCCGTCGAGGAGATCGCCCGCGCCTACCCCTCGCTGGCCTTCATCCTCGAGGTGACCCAGGCGCCGCTGTACATGATCGAGACCTGGGGGACGCCGGAGCAAAGGCAGGCCTGGCTGCCGCCGCTGATCCGGGGCGAGAAGATCGCCGCCGTGGCGGCAACGGAGCCCACGGGAGGCTCCGACCTGGCGACACTCAACACCACGGCCGCCGCCGACGGGGATGCCTGGGTCCTCAACGGCCGGAAGGTCTACATCACCAACGGAAGCGTGGGCGACCTGGTCCTCGTGCTGGCCAGGACGGGCGAGCGGGCGAGCATCCTTGCCCTCGAGAAGGGGACGCCCGGGTTCGTCGTGAGCCGCAGGCAGGAGCTCATGGGGTTCCGCTCGGGCGACGTCTGCGAACTGGGCTTCAGCAACTGCCGCGTGCCGAAGGCGAACCTCGTCGGCAAGGAGGGCGGCGGGCAGGCGGTGGCCATGGCGACCTTCACGGTGAGCCGCGCCGCCGTGGGGGCCGTGGGGCTGGGGATCGCCCGGGGGGCCTTCGAGATCGCGCTGAAGTACGCGAAGGAGCGGGCGCTCTACGGAAAGCCCATCGCGAGCCTCCAGGCGATCCAGTTCCTGCTCGTGGAGATGGACACCGAGATCGACGCCGCCCGCTGGCTGATCTACCATCCCGCCGCCTGCCTCGACCGGGGCATGGCGCCCCGCGACCTGGGCAAGCTCTCGGCCCGCGCGAAATACGTGGGCGGCGACGTGGCGGCGAGCGTCACGATGAAGGCCATGCAGGTTCTTGGCGGCTACGGAGTGAGTCCCGAGTACCACTTGGCCCGGCTGCTGGCCGACGCGGTGGAGATCTTCCCCGCCACGGGGACCCCGCAGATCATGAAGATCATCCAGGCCATGGAAATCGTCAAGTGAGGCAACCCATCTCTTTTCCACTCCAACAGAGAAGGCCTCCCATTTCCCGGGAGGCCTTCTTTTGTCTTCCTCTTTACTGGACCCTGTACCCTGACCCCTGTACCCTTCTTACGTTCTTCTATAGTACTTCTCCGCCATGTAGGAACTCCGTACGAAGGGGCCGGACGCGGCGTCCCGGAAACCCAGGCGCAGGGCGTCGCGGCGGTATTTCTCGAAGATCTCCGGTTTTACGTACTCCACGACGGGATGATGGGCCGGTGAGGGGCTGAGGTACTGCCCGATGGTGATCACGTCGCACGAGGCCGAGCGCAGGTCGACCATGACCTCGAGGACCTCCTCGCGCGTCTCGCCGAGACCGACCATGAGCCCCGACTTGGTGGTGAGCGAGGGGTTCAGGGCCTTGGCCTCGCGGAGCAGGGCCATGGAGCGGCGGTAGTCTGCCTGGGGGCGGACGGAGGCGTAGAGCCTGGGAACGGTTTCCACATTGTGGTTCAGGACCTCCGGGGCGGCGTCGACGACGGTCCGCAAAGCGGCGCTCGACCCCTGGAAGTCGGGGATCAGGACCTCGATGCCCACGTCGGGGCACTCGCGGCGCATGACCTCGATGACCCGGGCGAAGTGTTCGGCGCCGCCATCGGGGAGGTCGTCCCTCGTCACGGAAGTGATCACGACGAAACGCAGGCCCAGTCGTTTCACTTCCTCGGCCAGGCGCAGGGGCTCGCCGGCGTCGAGGGCTTCAGGGGTTCCCGAGTCGACGGCGCAGAAGCGGCAGTTGCGCGTGCAGACCTTGCCGAGGATGAGGAAGGTGGCCACCCCCCTGGAGAAGCACTCTCCCTGGTTCGGGCAGCAGGCCTCCTGGCAGATGGTGTGGAGGCGGTTCTGTTCCAGGTTGCCCTCCATCGCCTGCACGTCGGCCCCCACCGGAAGCTTCTTGCGGAGCCAATCGGGTTTTGCCGGGATCATCTTGTGTGAATCTCCTTTTCTTTTCTCCTGCCGCCGTCCAGGGTTTTCGGATTGCCTTTCCCTGTCCATTCTACAGGATTCGTCTTTTCTTCGCGACGGAATAGACTGAAAAGACGGAACAGACGGGAAAGACCGTATGGCAGAGAGGGAAGGCGGGGCCTGCGCCCCGCCTTCCCGGAGGGAGGTAGCATCCTTACGGATCTACTCGAATTTGTCGGGCTTCTTGAAGCCGAGGCGCGTCCAGTACTTCTCGGGCATCACCTGGGGGTTCTTGTAGAAGACCCAGGCGCAGGGCTTCGTCTCGTCGGGGTTGTACTCCGTGACCCACAGGGGCCAGCCGCCCCACTCGATCATGAGGATCTCGTTCATGGCGCAGTGCAGGCAGTAGTAGGGCACGCCCGCCTGGCTCCAGCTCCAGGGGTAAGCCTTGGAGGTCTTGCCCCAGTTGTAGGGAGGGCCGTAGCGGGACGGGGTCCCGTCGACGGGGTCGCCCCGGCGGGTCCTGCCGCCGCTGCCGCAGGGGTCGCAGCCGAGCACGATCTTGTCGTCGTCCTCGGTGAAGTCCAGCTCGCCCATCTGCCGCGGGCCGCACCGGTGGGCGCGGAAGACCTCGGCGTTGAGCCAGATGCGCTCCATGGGCGACATCTTGCGCAGGCCGCTCCAGGTGCGGCGCATCATCCAGGTGCTCTGGGTGTCGCGCAGGAGCTGGTACATGGCCTCTTCGCCGAACTTCTTGGCGACCTTGTCGAGCATGTCCGACGTCCAGTCGGCGTAGAGGTCGTGCAGGCCTTTGCTCTCGATGATGATGTAGTCGGCCAGTTCCTTGGCCAGCTCGGTCTTGCCCTCGTCGATGCAGCGCTTGACCATGTCGGGCGTGGGCACGCCGAGATCCTGCAGATCGTCCTTGCGAATCTTTCTTTTGATCTTGTCCCACTTCTCGTATTTCAGCATAGCGTTCACCTCTCGTATTCCAGGCGGCGCGAACGCGGCGGACCCTTCCGCCGCCTCCCCGCCGGCCGGTGTGGTCATGCGGGGCGTTTGCCTCGTCCCGCGGGTTGTCTTACTTGCCGTTCTTCTTCAGCTCTTCGGGCAGACGCTCCACCTCGGGCGCGTGGAACAGGACATCCTCGCCGTAGAGGGCCTTTACGTCGGCCTCGGCCATGCCCAGCTCCTTCGTGAGGACCTCGACGTTGTGCTCGCCCACGAACGGCGCGTAGCCGCGCGGGCCGGCAGGCGTCTCGGAGAGCTTCAAGGGGCTGCCGTAGTGCCGCATGGGGCCCAGGAAGGGCTGGTACATCTCGACGATCATCTCGCGGGCCTTGATCTGCGGGTCGCTGTCGGCCAACTCCTTGAGGCTGCGGCAGCGGATGCAGGGGACCCCCGCCTCGTCGAGCATCTTCTCGCACTCCGCCACGGACGGCAGGGACATGACCCACTTCGAGATTTGCTCGTGGATGAAGGGGGCGTTGTCGACGGAGCAGCGAGTGGAGACGTCCTTCGCCCTGGGGTCGGTGAGCAGGAACTCGAATTCCTTGCCCATCAGCTTGACCAGGGGCTGCCAGCGGGGCTCGGTGAGGCAGGCGATGGCCATGATGCCGTCCTTGCCCGGGTAGAGCCCGTAGGGGGCGTAGCCGGGGTGTTGGCCGCTGATCTTGGGGATGTCCAGCTCCTTGCCGTCGAGGCCGGCGGCCGTGCTGATCAGGTACCAGGGCAGGGTGTTCTCGTGGAGCGAGAACAGGCAGTCCATCATGGAGATGTCGATGTTCTGGCCCTGGCCCGTCGACTTCCGGTGGTAGAGCGCGGCGTTGATCGCCGTCGTGGCGTGGATCGCGGCCACGGTGTCGCCGATCGACATGGGGGCGATGATCGGGGGCTTGCTCTGGTCGGACCAGCCGCTGGCGCCCTGGGCGATCATGTCGTAGCCCGGCCGGTCCCAGTAGGGGCCCCAGTGGCCGAAGGACGAGATCGAGCAGTAGATGATGTCGGGCTTGATCTTCCTGACCTGGTCGTAGTCGAGCTTCAGCTTGCCCATGACGTCGGGTGCGAAGTTCTCGATCAGCACGTCGCTCTTCTTGATGAGCTTGTGGATGATCTCCATCCCCTTGGGGCTCTTCATGTTGACGCAGATGCTGCGCTTGCCGCGGTTGACGTTGATGGTGTAGGAACTCTGGGTGACGCCGTCCTTGGTGACGCGCTTGGGGAGCCAGCGCTCGTTGGCCCCGGCCTTGTACTGCTCCACCTTGATGACGTTGGCGCCCAGGTCGGCCAGCGTCTTCGCCGCGTGGGGCCCCGCCAGCACCCACGTGAAATCCAGTACCGTTACTCCCGCGAGCGGACCCGGTTTCAGATTGCTCATACGAAAACCTCCCTTTCCTCGAGTTGTTGTGTTTACCGTCATTTGCCCGCCGCTGCAAGGCCTGTCTGAGGGGGTTCCCTCCCTGCCTCGCGGCCGGCTGACCGCACCCCTGTCCTCCCCCGGGGCGGTGGCGGCGGCGGGGTCTCCTCTATTTCCTCTTTTGCCGTTCGTCGTACAGCAGCCCGCCCACGAAGGCGGCCACCTCGCCCGTGACGGCGGCGCACTGCTCGAGGCCCCCGCCGGCAAAGTAGGCGTCGGCCTTGACCGGGTCGGCCAGGTCGGTCTGCGTCAGGTCGCGGCAGTTGACCGCGCCGAAGCGGCCCTGGAAGTGCTTCACCAGCCTCCGGGCGGGCCGGATGCCCTCGACGATCCCCTCCATGCCGTCGCCCATGGATCCGCGGCCGAAGACCGCGCCCAGGACCAGAAGCCCGCCGACCAGGGCGCCGCAGTTGTTGCCCGTCATGGACATGCCGGCGGCAAAGGGGCTCGCGGCCTTGAACAGGGGGGTGTTGTCTTCCTCGAAGACGTCGAGGAAGGTCTGCACGACCGCCTGGGAGCAGCCGTGGCAGTTGAAGTCGTAGTCGTAGGCCTTCTTGCGGAGGGCCTCGACGAGTGCATCCCGGGTTTCGTACCCGTCGAGCTTGCTGAGATCCACGGAGTGCCTCGCTGGTGTCGCCTCCTGCCCGCCGTTGATTCCGCACTCGCCGCCGGGGCGCGCCCCGGCGGCAAATGCGGAACGGAGAGAGGTAGGTAGTTCAGGTGTCCCTTACAGGCCCAGCTCCCGGGCCACGATTTCCCGCTGGTAGTTGGGGCTGCCGAATGCGTATTCGCCGGCCTTGGCCCGCCTCGAGTAGATGGGCATGGCGTGCTCGACGATGTAGCCCGTCCCGCCGAAGATCTGGTGGCCGATGAGGGCCACCTTCTTGTAGGCCTCGCTCACCCAGGTCTTGGCCACGGCGGCGAACTTGCGCGCCTCGGGCATCCCCTGGTCGATCATCCAGGCCGCCTTGTAGGTGATGTAGATGCTCTGCTCGGTGGCCATCTTCATGTTGGCGCACAGGTGCTGCACGGCCTGGAAGGTTCCGATGGGCTTGCCGAACTGCACGCGCTCCTTGGCATAGGCGACGGCCAGTTCCATGACCTTGTTCGAGCCGCCCAGCATCTCGGCGCACTTGGCCACGGCGGCGATCTGGAGGGTCTTCTCCACGGCGGCAAACCCCTTGCCCGGCTCGCCCAGCAGGGCGCCCTTGGGCACCTTGACCTTGTTGAAGACCACTTCGCACTGCTTGTCGCCAGCCACGGTCTTGAGCAGCGTCATGGAAACGCCGGGGGACTTGCTTTCCACGAGGAACAGCGAGATGCCGTCACGGTCGGTGTCCTTGCCGGCCGTGCGGGCCACCACGACCATCCAGTCGGAGACGTTGGCGTCGGGCACGAAGAGCTTGATCCCGTCGATCACCCAGCTGTCGCCCTCGGCCTTGGCCGTCACGGTGATGAGGGAGGGGTTGAACTGGGTCGTGACCGGCTCGGAGAGGGCCAGCGTCATGCGCAGGGCCCCTTCGGCGATCTTGGGCAGGAATTCCTGCTTCTGGGCCTCGCTGCCGGCTGCCAGGATCGTGCAGCCGCCCAGGATGACGGTGGAGAAGTAGGGGCCGGGCAGGGCCGCGTAGCCCATCTCCTCCATCAGGGTCACCATGTCGAGCACGCCGCCGCCGATGCCGCCGTACTCCTCGGGGAAGAGGATCCCCATCCAACCCAGCTCCGCCATGCCCTTCCAGAGCTCCGGTGAGAAGCCCTTCTCGTCCTTGTCCATCTCGAGGTACCACTCCACGTTGGGGCAGGCCCCGGCGAGGAACCTGCGCGCCGCCTCCTTGAGCATTTTCTGGTCGTCGGTATATGTAAAGTCCATGAGACAAACCTCCTGATGGTGTCGTTTAGCCCCTGGGGAGACCCAGTCCGCGGGTTGCGATGACGCCCCGGCCGACTTCGCTCGTGCCGGCGCCGATCGTGGTCATGAAGGAGTGCAGGAACTCCCACTCGATGCGGCCCTTGAGAGGCACGTACTTGGAGCCCTCCTCGAGCTGGCAGTACTGGTCGAGCAGCTGCATCGCGTTGTCCACCATCCGCTGCTCCATCTCGGAGACGACGACCTTCGTGATCTCGGGCTCGCAGGTCATGGTCTGGTGGTTCCACTCCATCCACCGGGCGTGGTCGGAGAGCAGCTGGGTCGTCTCGATCTCGACGGCGATCTGGGCGATCTTCTGGCGGACCATGGGGTCCTCGGCCAGGGGCCTGCCCAGGTAGGTCGTCTTCTTCGCGTAGTCGATGAGCATGTTCAGGTAGGGGTAGTAGCGCGAGGGCGTGAACACGTAGTTGCGCTCCGACATGAGGGCCTCCATCATGTAGTAGAAGCCCTTGTTCACCTCTCCCACGAGGCGGTTCTTCGGGACTTTCACGTCGTCGTAGAAGACCTCGTTGGTCCGTTCGCCCGACATGGTGATCATGGGGCGGATCGTGATCCCGGGGCCCCGCTGGTCGACGATAAAAAGGCTGATCCCCTTGTAGGGGGAGGCCTTCAGGTCTGTCTTGGCTGCCAGCCAGTGGTAGTCCGCGTAGTGGCTCTCCGTGTTGAAGGTCTTCTGGCCGTTGACGAGGTAGTAGTCGCCCTGGTCGATGGCCGTCATCTTCATGTTGGCCAGGTCGGAGCCCGCCTCGGGTTCCGTGTAGCCCAGGCCGAACTCGATCTCGCCGCGGACGATCCGGGGGATGAACTCCTTCTTCATCGCCTCGCTGCCGCGCCGCAGGATCGTGTGCCCCACCATGGTGTAGGCCACGTCGTTGGGGACGTGGGCGCTCCAGCGCTTGCCCAACTCGTCGATGAGGATGAAGTCGTAGACGGGCGAGAGGCCCTTGCCGCCGTATTCCACGGGCCAGCTCCAGCCCAGGAGGCCCTCCGCGTAGAGTCTCTTTCCGAAGGCGCGCCCCTCCTTGTCCAGCCCCAGGTCCTCCCAGTTCTGACGGGCGATCTCCTCGGTCAGCTCCTTGTCGAGGAATGCGGCCACTTTCTGCCGGTAGGCTTCCTCTTCCTTCGTGTTCCCAAAGTCCCAAGCCATGTGTGTATCCTCCTCTCACGATTCCGTTCGGTGGCGCCGGGACCCGGGCGGGACGTGCCGCCGGGCCCGGTCTTAGTGTGCGATCACTCAATCATTAGTGACTAATCACTCAATATTCGCTCCCGATCGCCCCCCGCGGGAGAGGGCGACAGGGGGGTTACGGCATGTGGATGGCGCCGCCGGCAATCACCATGGCCGCCTCCATGATCGCCTCCGACACCGTCGGGTGCGGGTGGATGGCGCCGGCCAGCTCCTCGGCGGTCATCTCCAGGGTCATGCCCAGGACGGCCTCGGCGATCATGTCCGTGGCGTGGGGCCCGATGATGTGGACGCCGAGCACCTCGCCGTATTTCCTGTCCGAGATGACCTTGACCAGGCCTTCCGTCTCGTTGAGGACCAGGGCCTTGCCGTTGCCCCGCAGGGGGAAGCGGCCGACCTGGATCTCGCCGCGCTCCTTTGCCTTCTCTTCCGTGAGGCCGACGGAGGCCACTTCGGGCGTTGTGTAGATGCAGGAGGGGACGGCCCTGTAATTCATGATCTCGCGGTGGCCGAGGATGTTCCGCACGGCGCACTCGCCCTCGGCGGAGGCCAGGTGGGCGAGCATGATGCCGCCGACGACGTCGCCCGCGGCCCAGATGCCGGGGACGCTGGTTTCCATGTACTCGTTGACGGCGATGGCGCCGCGCTCGTGCCGGATGCCGACCTTGTCGATGCCGAGCAGCGAGAAGTCCGGCTTGCGGCCCACGGTGAGGAAAACCTTCTCGGCGGTGACCGTTTCGGTCTTGTCGCCGATCGCGTAGGTGACGGTGTTTTCCGTCTTCTTGTGGGCGATGCCCTTCACTGCGGCTCCGGTGACCACCTTGACGCCCGCCGCCGTGACCTGCTTCTGGAGCAGCGTGGCGATTTCCTTGTCCACGCCGGGGACGAGCCCGGGCAGCATCTCGATGATCGTGACCTCGGTGCCCAGGGCGATCAGGAACTGGGCGAACTCCACGCCGATGACGCCGCCGCCGATGACGACGACGCTCTTCGGAAGCGTTTTCATGGCCAGGACCTGGTTGGAGTCCATGACGTCGGGGCCGTCGATGCCCTCGATGGGGATCCGGCCGGGGACGGAGCCCGAGGCGATGAGGACGGCGTCGCCCTGGATCTTCTCGCCCGTTTCCTTGACCTGCAGGGTCTGCGCGTCCACGAAGGAGGCCGTCCCCTGGATGACCTTCACCTTCTTGGCCTTCAGCAGGGCGCCCACGCCTCGCGTGAGCTGGGCCACCACGGTGTTCTTCCGGGCCATGACGGCGCCGAAGTCCACCTCGTAGCCCTTGCACTTCACGCCGAACGTCTCGGACTCCTTTATCGTCCGGACGACGCCGGCGGACTGCAGCAGGGACTTGGTGGGGATGCACCCCCAGTTGAGGCAGGTGCCCCCAAGGGCGTCCTTCTCGATCAGCGTCACCTCGGCGCCCATGCGGGCCGCACGGATGGCGGCCGGGTAGCCTCCCACACCGCCGCCGACGATGACGATCTTCTTCTTGCCGGCGGGCGCCTGCCCGGCGGCAGACGCTTTCAGCGCCGGGGCGGCCGCGGCCGATTCGCCCGGCTTGAACAACAGACCGACGACGGCGCCCACGGGAACGGTCTGCTGCGCCGGGACGAGGATCTTGCCCAGGGTGCCGTCTTCGGGCGCCTCGACCTCGTAGGTCACCTTCTCCGTTTCTAGCACGAAGAGGATCTCGCCCTTTCTTACGGGGTCCCCCTCCTTCTTCCTCCATTCCACAATCAACCCTTCGGTCATGGTCAGACCGAGCTTGGGCATGACGATATCCACAGGCATGTTCGAATTCCCTCGTTGGCTCGTTTTTCAGGCGGGGCATGACTCCCGCCCGCAGGTACGTCGTCGTTGCGGGCGCTGCGACGGGCAGCACCGGGTTACAGGATGTATAGCGGCTCCTCGATCATCTCCTTGAGGGTTCGCATGAATTTGCCCGCCTCGGCCCCGTCGATCGTGCGGTGGTCGTAGGTCAGGTTGACGCTCATCATGGGCCGGATGACCACCTCTCCCTTCAGGGCCACGGGCTTGTCGAGGATCGCCCCCACGGCGAGGATGGCGTTTTCGGGCTGGTTGATGATGGCCGTAAAGGTCTCGAGGCCGAACATCCCCATGGCCGAGAGCGTGAAGGTGCTGCCCTTGATGTCGTCGGGCAGGAAGCTGTTCTTTTTGCCCTTCTCGATCAGGGCCACGCGGTCCCGGGCCACCTGGCCGAGGCTCTTGGCATTGATGTTCTTGATGACGGGGACGATGAGCCCCTCGTCGAGCGCCATAGCCATGCCCATGTTCACCTCGGGCAGGTAGAGGACGCCCTTGTCGGTCCAGCGCGTGTTGATGACGGGGTGCTCCCGCAGGGCCGCGCCGGTCACCTTCATCATCAGGTCGGTGATGGTGATGCGAACGCCGCTCTTCTTCTCGATGAAGGGCATCAGCTCCGCGCGAAGCGCCTGGATGCGGGTGGCGTCCACGGTGTTGCCCATGTACGCCTGGGCCGCCTCGACCTTGCTCTGGAGCATCCGCTTGGCAATTGTCTTGCGCATGCCGGTGAAGGCCGCAAGCCGTCCCTCCGCGGCGGCCGGTGCCGGTGCCGCCGGGGCCTGCGCCGGGGCGGCGGGTGCAGGGGCCGCAGCCGGGGCTGCGGGCGCCTGGACGCCGGCGGCTTTTGCCTTCTCCACGTCCTCGCGGAGGATCCTGCCTCCGGGGCCCGAGCCGGCCACGGCGGCGAGGTCGACGCCGAGTTCCTTTGCCACTTTCTTCGCCAGCGGCGTGGCCTTCACGCGGCCGCCCGCGGCTGTCGCGGCAGCCGGGGCTGCCGGGGCCGCGGCGGGGGCAGGGGAAGCCGCCTCCGCCTTCGGCGCGGCGGCGGGCGCTGCCGTCACCTCGACGGCGGCCTCGCCGGGCTTGAGCAGATACGCGACCGCGGCGCCGACGGGCACGGTCTCCTGCTCCTTGACCAGGATCTTGCCCAGGGTGCCGTCCTCGGGCGCCTCGACCTCGTAGGTCACTTTCTCCGTTTCGAGGACAAAGAGGATGTCCCCCTTCTTGACAGGGTCCCCCTCCTTCTTCCTCCATTCCACAATCAACCCCTCGGTCATGGTCAGGCCGAGTTTGGGCATCACGATTTCGACAGGCATAACGTGCCTCCACATTTTTTTGGCATGGGGCTCAGGACCGAGGGCAAACGACACCGCGCGGCCGACATCTGCGCAAGCGGGGGGCTTGCCCTGCGTCCTTATCCCCTGGCCCTTTTCGTGTTGTCATCCTGCTCCAAGCGCCGGGTCATTGCAAGATGAAAATGACGCGGGGCAACCGGTCATTTCCCCTTGAAATTCGCCTTGCGCTTCTCGATGAAGGCCGTCGTGCCTTCCTTCATGTCCTCCGTGCCGAAGCAGGCGATGCAGTTCTTCTGGGAGTACTGAACGGCCTGCTCCAGGGGGCACTCCATGCCGATCTCGACGGCGTCCTTGCACATCTCCACGGCGAAGGGGCCGTTGACGATGATCCGGCGCGCCATCTCCTCGGCCGCCTTCAGGGCCTCGCCCTTGGGGACGACCTTGTTCACCAGGCCCATCCGGTACGCCTCGGCGGCGTCGATGGGGTCGCCCGTGAGCAGGATCTCGTAGGCGCGGCCCTTCCCGACGATTCGGGGCAGCCGCTGGGTGCCGCCCGTGCCGGGGATGATGCCCAGCTTCACCTCGGGCAGGCCCAGCTTGGCGCCTTCCACGGCGATGCGGATCGAGCAGGCAAGCGCCAGCTCGAGGCCCCCGCCGAGCGCGAGGCCGTTGATGGCGGCGATGACGGGCTGACGGAGCTTTTCCACGTTGGCGTTGACCCGCAGGAAGCCCTCGTTCCAACGCAGGATCTCCACGATCCCCATCCGGTTGAGCTCCCGGATGTCGGCGCCGGCCTGGAAGCCCTTGCCGGCTCCCGTGATGATGAGAACCTTGATATCCATATCGGAGTTGACCGTGCGCAGGGCGTCGAGCACCTCGCCCGTCAACTCCTCGCTGATGGCGTTGAAGACCTCGGGGCGGTTCAGCGTCAGGATGCCGATGCCTTCCTCGTTTTTCTCCAGGATGATGGTCTTGTAGTCCTTGATCTTCATGGCGGCTCCTCTCCTTCCTACCAGCTGGTCTGCCCGCCGTCGATGACGATCGTGGAGCCCGTCATGAAGTTTGACGCCGGCGATGCGAGGTAAACGGCCAGGCCCCTCATGTCGTCCATCTGGCCGAGACGGTTCTGGGGGATGTTGCGCTTGATGATCTCCTTGCCCACGTCGGTCGCGAAGAAGTGCGTGTTCATGGGCGTCTCGAAGTAGCCGGGCAGGATCGCGTTGCACTGGATGTTGTAGCGGATCCACTCCAGGGCCATGACGCGGGTGAGCTGCACGACGGCGGCCTTGCTGGAGCAGTACGCGGCCATGTTCGCCATGCCGATGAGCGCCGTGATGGAGGACACGTTGATGACCTTGCCGCCCTCGCCCTTCTCGATCATCTTCTTGGCCACGGCCTGGGTGAGGACGAAGATGCCCCGGAGGTCCGTGGCGACCGTCTGGTCCCAGTCGGCCTCGGTCATTTCCTTCTCGGGCTTCTTCACGTTGATGATGGGCTTCTCGCTGCCGCCTACGCCCGCGTTGTTCACGAGGATGTCGATCCGGCCGAATTCCTTCATGACGCTGTCCGTGACGGCCTTGATCTGGTCGGTCTTGGTGATGTCCAGCGGCGCGGCGAGGGTTTTCACGCCCGCCCGCTCCTTGATCTCCTTGCAGGCCTGCTCGATGACTTCCTTGCGGCGGGCGCACAGGACGATGGTCGCGCCGGCATCCGCCAGCCCCTCGGCCAGTCCCCTGCCGATGCCCGTTGCGCCGCCGGTAATGATGGCCACTTTGCCTGTCAGATCGAAATAGGGAAGATTCATGTTCTCTCCTCCTTGGATTACTTGGGGTAGACGAGGATTTTGACGTAATCGCTGCCGTGCTCGATGAGTTCCTTGATCCCCTTGTCGACGAGGTCGTCGACCTTGATGCGGGCCGTGATGAGCGGCTCCACGTTGACCCGGCCGTCGGCGAGGTACTCGATCGCCGCCGGGAACTCGTCCTCGTAGCCGCTCGAGAAGACGATCTGCTTCTCGTGGCCCCAGAGGCGGATGAAGGGGACCTCGATGGGCTTCAGCGCGAGTCCCACCACGCAGATGACCGCCCTTCGGCCCGTGACCTTCACGGCCGTGTCGAAGGAGGCCTGGTTGCCGACGCAGTCGAAGGCCCAGTCGGCCCTCAGCCCGTCGGTCAGATCGCCGATCGCCTTGCCGGCGTCGCCCTGCGTCGGGTCAAAGACGGCCGTGGCTCCCGTTTTGGCGGCCAGCTCGCGCCGGCCCTTGAGGGGCTCGATAACGAAGACCTTGCCGGCGCCGGCGGCGCGGGCGGCCTGCATGACCAGCAGCCCGATGGGCCCCGCGCCCACGACGGCCACGGATGCGCCGATCTTCAGGCGGGCGCGCTTCACGGCGTGGACGGCCACGGCCAGGGGCTCCACGAAGGCGCCCGCGTCGTCGCTCACGCTGTCGGGGATCTTCAGGACGCCGTACTCGGGGAAGACGCCCAGTTCGGCGAAGGCTCCGTCCCAGGCGAAGCCCGCCGTGCCCAGCTTGGTGCACATGACGTACTGCCCGGTCCTGCAGTAGTGGCACTTGCCGCAGTAGATGAGGGGGTTGACGGTCACGCGGTCCCCGGGCTTGAAGCTCTTGACGCCCTCGCCCACCTCGACCACCTCGGCGGAGAACTCATGGCCCAGGATGATGGGGCCGTTCGCCTTTCCTGTCAAGGGGTGGGGCTTGGCCGGGATGATGAAGGGCCCGCTCTTGAATTCGTGCAGGTCCGACCCGCAGATCCCGCAGGTCTTGATCCTGACTTTCACCTGTCCCGGGCCCACCTTGGGGTCGGGGACGTTCTCGATCCGGATGTCTTCTCTCTTGTGCCAGACAGCTGCCTTCATGGCCATTCCTCCTTGTTATGCGCGCTGCAGGGTGGCGCGGACGGCGTTCTTGACGTCCTCGACACCGGGCACGTAGGCTTTTTCCAGGCTGTAGTGGATGGGGACGAAGGGGGCACCGACCCGCAGGATGGGGGCGTCGAGTTCGTCCAGGATCTCCTCGGCCACCGAGGCCGCCACTTCGGCGCCGATGCCGAAGGGCTTGGTCGCCTCGTGGGCGATCACGAGCCGGTGAGTCTTGCCGACGGAGTTGAACACCGCCTCCTTGTCCCAGGGCTGGACCGTCATCAGGTCGACGACCTCCACGCTGACGCCGTCCTTTTCGAGGTCGACCGCCGCGCGGAGCGCCTCGTTGACGAGGCGCGAGACGGCGACGACGGTCACGTCGGAGCCCTGCCGCTTCACGTCGGCCTTGCCCAGGGGGATCAGGTGATCCGTCCCCTCGGGGACCTGGCCCTTCATGGCGTGCAGGGTCTTGTTCTCGATGAACACGACGGGGTTGTCGTCGCGGATGGCCGACTTCAGGAGGCCCTTGACGTCGTAAGGGTTGGCGGCCATGACGACCTTGAGCCCCGGCACGTGGGCGAACCAGGCCTCGAGGCACTGCGAGTGCTGGGGGCCGGCGTTGAGCCCCGCGCCCTCGGGCATCCTCACGACGATGGGCATCGTGTACTGGTTGCCGAACATGTAGCGCATCTTGGCGATCTGGTTGACGATGCTGTCCATGGCGCAGGTGACGAAATCCATGAACATGATCTCCACGACGGGTCGCAGGCCGCAGGAGGCGGCGCCAGCCGCCATCGAGGTCAGGCTGGCCTCGCTGATGGGGGTGTCGACGACGCGCTTGGGGCCGAATTTCTTGAAGAGGTCCCGGCTCGCCCCGAAGGATCCGCCGGCCAGTCCCACGTCCTCGCCGAGGAGGAAGACGCGCTCGTCGCGGTCCATTTCCTCTTCCATGGCTTCCTTGATGGCGAAGATATATCGAATGTCTTTCATGTCAGACTCCCTTCCGATAACTGAATGAGCGCACAGTCACATATCCAGGAAAAAAATTATACGTAAAGCCCCGCCGCCATCTCCTCCGGCCCGGGGTAGGGGCACCGGCGCGCGAATTCGACCGCTTCGGCCAGTTCCGCCGCGATGTCGGCCTGCATCTTCTCGACGTCGGCGGGCTTGAGGACCTTCTCCTTCAGCAGGCGCGCCTCGAACTCCCGGATGCAGTCCTTCGCCATGGCCTCGTCCACCTTCTCCTTGCCGCGGTACTTCTGGGCGTCGCCCACGTAGTGCCCGTACCAGCGGTCGCACTTGACCTCGACGAGCGTAGGGCCGCCGCCCCTGCGGGCCCGCTCGACGGCCTCGCCGCAGGCCTCGTAAATCTCGACGACGTCGTTGGGGACGATGACGCCCGGCATGCCGTAGGAGGCGGAGCGGTCGGCGAGGTTCTCGATCTTGGCGTGGACGGGGCGGGGGGAGAACTCGGCCCATCCGTTGTTCTCGCACAGGAAGATCACGGGGAGGTTCATCACCGACGCGAGGTTGAGGCTCTCGTGGAAGGTGCCCTGGTTGGTGGCGCCGTCGCCGAAGGTGGCCACGGCCACCTGGTCCGTCCCCTTGTACTTCGCGGCAAACCCGGCGCCCGTCACGATGGGGATGCCGCCGCCGACGATGCCGTTGGCGCCCATGATCCCCTTGGAGAGATCGGCCAGGTGCATCGACCCGGAGCGTCCCATGCAGTAGCCGTCCCTGCGGCCGAACAGTTCGGCCATGGCGCGCTTGAGCTCGATGCCCTTCGCGATGGCGTAGCCGTGGCCCCGGTGCGTCGTCCCGATGTAGTCGTCGTCCCTCAGGTGGGCGCAGACCCCGACGGGGGCCGCTTCCTGCCCGATGCTGACGTGGAGGAAGCCCAGGATCTCGCCCGCGGAGAACACCTCCATGAGCTTTTCCTCGGCCCGACGGATGCGCAGCATCTGCCGGTAGAATTCGATCATTTTTTCTTTGCCCGGTTTCCCCATTTCATTCTCCTTTCGCGTTGGGACTTGGCGGGTTTCCTGAAGTGACGGCACTCCGCGCTCTCCCGGCCGGTTTCCTCTACGATCTCGATGGCGTGTTCCACGAACTCGAGGATGCCGCTCACGACGTCGTCCATGGACTTGTATCGCTTCCGGAGGCTCCAGCCCCGGAGGACGAGGATGACGTTGAGGTAGGAGAGGATGTCGGCCGCCATCTTCAGGCGGGCCTCGTTGATCTTCCGGCCGGCGAAGTGCAGGCGCAGGAGTTCTTCGAAGACCTCGATGTACTTGGTTTCCTGGGCGAGGACGGCGCGGACGCTCTCGCGGTCGTAGTTGCCCGCCTCGCGGTAGAGGAACATGATCACGTCCTGGTACTGGTAGATCAGCTCCATGTTGTGCCGAAGGGCGGCGCTGACCTTCTCCCGGGGGTCTTCCGTGTCCTCGATGGCCTTCCGGAGACCCTCGGTGAGGATCGTGGTCATGAAATCGTAGACGATGTAAAGGATGTCTTCCTTGCTGCGGACGTAGTTGTACATGGTGCCCATCGTGAGTCCCGCCGCGTCCGCGATCTCCCGGACCGAGGCCCCGTGGAACCCCTTCGCGGCGAAGACCTGCATGGCCCCCTCGATGATCTGCTTGCGCCGCAGGTCGATGAGCCTTGCGTTCTTGATGTTCGCCTGGACTTCCTTTCCGTGTACCTTCATGTTCCTCCCCCTCCGCGCGATATGGTGTAGGTCGCACCCTACATACCACGCATCAGAAGGTACTGAGAAGAAAAAAACAGTTGCTTTGTCCGCGTTCGGTGCTATGATGCCAAGAAATTGATTGAGCGCTTACTCAGGTGTGTTCATACGCGATCGAGAAAGCGCTGTCAAGCACAATTTCGAAGGAGTGAAAAAATTCTCGGCGGCCGGGCCCGAACCGGCTCCCCACGGGGCGGCGGCGCATCGGCGGCAGACAGGAGGAAGGGCCATGTCGACAACGGTGAAAACGAAAGACATCCGTGACCTGACGCGCGAGGAGCTGCTCGGTTTCCTCGAAGACGCGTCCCTGAACTGGCTCGCGCACGACGGGCTGTGGTTCCAGGCCGTGGAGAACCGCTACGGCACCGACGTAGGGCGGCAGTGCAGCGGGGAGGCGATCGGGGCCTACTCGGAGATCGAGGCCAAGCGGATCTTGAAGCGTTTCGGGCTGCCCGCCGGCGGCGGTATCCCGGTTCTCATGCAGGCGCTGCGGTTCCGGATGTACCACCTCATCAACGAACAGGACTTCGTGGAGGTCACGGAGAAGCGCTGCATCTTCCGCATGCGGGAGTGCAGGGTGCAGGCCATGCGCAAGAAGAAGGGCCTGCCCGACTACCCCTGCAAGACGACGGGGGTCGAGGAATACAGCCACTTCGCCTCCGCCGTGGACCCGCGGATCAAGACGCGCTGCGTGGCCTGCCCACCCGACGCGCATCCCGAGGAATTCTGGTGCGCCTGGGAATTCCGCATCGAAGAGTGAAGGTTCGAACGAGGGGACCGGGGACGAGACGGGAACACGGTGTCCCGTTCCATGACGCGAACCGGAAACCTCCATACGCGGCCAGTCATACGGAAACGGGGCTGCGGCGGCATCGCGGAACGGGTGCAGGTCTCGACACCCGAATCCGTGTTCTAAAACAGGCAGATAGAAAAAATATGAGTGAGCGCTCACTTTTTTCTTGACAATCGCGTCTGACTTGAATATAGGTCGGATGCAAGTCGTACGGGCGGCGAGCCCACTGCAGGGGAGGAAGAACCGGCAGGCCACGCACGTGCAAATAAAGGATAGGGCGAGAGTTTTGTCCGTGCAGACAAAAAATGAGTGAGCGCTCAATAAGAAATCATGAAAGGAGGACCGTTTAGTTGTCATCCCGCTGAAGGGTTGAGAAAAGAGAGAGAAGTCGTTATTATCCATCGCTTTTAGATAGGAAACGCATTAAACCGATCGGCCGGGTACCCGCCTCGCTGGGGTTTGATCCGCACGCATCAGGGGGCGTCACGTCGAGGAGGAAGGGAAACGAGGGGACCGGTCCCGCATGAGACATCCAACGGAGGTGGACGATGGCTCAAGGAACACAGACTGTCGCTCAAAAAGCTTGGGGATACCGCTGGGTAATCCTCTTCATCGTTTGGCTGCTTTATCTCATCAACTACTTTGACCGAATCAGCGTTCTGACATTTCTGCCCTACATTCAGAAGGACCTGGGCCTCAACGCCGTCGAGATCGGATGGCTCGGATCCATCTTCTTTTTCGGCTACGCAATCGCGCAGTTCTTTGCCGGGTTCTTCGCCGACAAGTGGGGACCCAAGAAGACCATGAACATCGCCATATGGGTCTTCACGCTGGTGACCTTCGTCACCGGTTTCGTCCGGACCTTCTGGCAGTTTATCTTCCTGCGCCTGGCCCTGGCCCTGGGCGAGGGCAACCACTACGTACCCGCCGTCCGCGCCATCGCGAACTGGTTCCCCATGCAGGAGAAGGGACGCGCCAACGGGTATTTCGCCACGACCTGGGCCGTCGCGCCCGCCGTGGTTCCCATCGTCGTGACCTGGATGTCGGCGGACCTCTTCGGCGGCGCCTGGCGTCCCGTGTTCTTCGTCCTCGCCGTTCCGGGTCTGCTAGGCATCTTCCTGCTCTGGAAGTACATGAGCGACTCTCCCCGGGAAATGCACGAGAAGGGCAAGGTCTCCAAGGAAGAGTACGAGCTCATCACCTCGTCCATCGGAGCCGATCAGGCCGTTCACGGCAAGACGTACAGCACGAAGATCTTTTCCACGGACCCCCAGTACTACCTTTTCACCATCACCTTCTTTGTGCTCCTCATGATCTACTGGGGCATGACGACCTGGATCAGCACCTTCCTCGTGAAGATGCACGGCCTGAACCTCAAGACCATGGGCTTCTACGCCTCCATGCCCTACATCGTGGCGTTCTTCGCCATGTGGGCGGGCGGCCAGGTGGCCGACAAGTTCTTCAAGGGCAAGATGAAGATGGTCACCATCATCGGCTTCCTGGGGTGCATCCCGGTCCTGTACTTCATCGGGCAGTCCCCCAAGGGTGACACGGGCGCTCTGCTGTTCTGGCTGGGAATGGGCGGGTTCTTCATCAACTTCCCCTGGGGAGTTATGCAGGCCTTCCCCTCCGTCCGCTACCCCAAGGAAGTCGTCGGCCGCGCCATGGGCATCACCAATGGCCTGGGCCAGTTCGGCGCCTTCATTTCCCCCATGATCGCGGGCTACCTCGTGGTCACGCTGCCGGACGGCTCCTTCAACTTCGCCAACGTGTTCATCTTCTGGTCGGCCCTGGCGGCCGTGGCCTCCGTGGCGGCCTTCTGCCTGGCGGAGAAGCCGGTCGATCACTCCAAGTTCGAGACGACAGGCCAGTAGGAATCGGCAGACAATCCGGTCAGTCCGGTTCACGATAGAAAGGGCGGTGTCATGGCGACACCGCCCTTTTTTTCCACTGTCCGGATGGCCTTGTCGCCCGTGCGCATGCCAGAAACGGTCAGTTCCCGACCTCGGACCAGGTCCTCTTGAGTTCCCGGTAGCGGGTCTTGCGGGCCGTGACGAACCGCTTTCCGTTCCAGGCCCGCACGCTCAGCGTAAGGTCGGGCGGCTCGAGCGTGTAGACGTTGTAGGCGGCCGGCTCGCGCCGCAGTCGCGTGGAGAGCGTCGGGGCCTGGGAGACGAGAATGCGGGAGCGGATCGTTTCGTGGTGGCTCCGGATGTCGTCGGAATAGCCCACGTGGTAGTGGCCCGCCAGCAGCAGGTCGACGCCGCACTCCTCGAGGACGGTCAGGGCCTTTGCCGCGCGCCCCACGATCGAGTAGGGCGGGATGGGCGGCGGGATGAAGGGGTGGTGCGTCACGACGATCTTGAAGATGTGCCCCGGGATGCTGCAGAGCCTGTAGCGCAGCAGCGCGATCTGCCTGTCCGAGATGCGCCCGTTCACGAGGGCGAGCGAGCGCGCCGTGTTGACGCCCAGCGCGGCCATCTCGGCGTCCATGTAGAGGGGGTCCATGTCCGTGGCGATGTAGTGGCGCCACCGGTGCAGCGGGAGCAGAAAACGCCGCACGGGGTCGTACAGGGGGATGTCGTGGTTGCCCGGCACGACGATCTTGGGGCAGGGGATGCGCTCGAGGAAGGCCCGCGCGGCCAGGAACTGGCGACGCCTCGCGCGCTGCGTCAGATCGCCGCTCACGGCGACCAGCGCCGGCTCGAGCCTGCGCAGGTCGGCCAGGAGCTCCCGGATGATCGCGGGGTCCTCGCGGCCGAAGTGGAGGTCCGAGATGTGGGCAAGCCGTCTCATGATTCCTCCCGGCTGAAACGGGGTTCACAATTCCGCGCGTTCGTAGTATAAGAACGGAAAAGGGAAAAATCAATCTTATCCAACCGCTTGCGTCGTTATGGGTTTCTCCCGGTCAATCCTGAACCGCACTCGAGCCCGCGTCCTTCCCGGAGGTCCGCTGCCATGAAGCGCACAGAACGGGGGCCGCTCCACGAAACGACGGCAAAAAGGCGCACACCCGGATCTCAGCCCGCGAAGCCTTTAGAAGGCCGGGGCCCCGCCGACGGGGTTCCCCCCCGGAGCGAGCAGCTCCTGCAGAGCGTGCTGCAGTGCTCGCCGGTCCCGAAGTTCGTGATCGACCGGGATCACCGGATCCTGTACTGGAACCGCGCGCTGGAGGAACTGAGCGGGATCCGCGCCCACGAGGTGCTCGGGACGCCCGACCA